>SWCA01008776.1_pt1 | contig 47493 bp, 42 predicted proteins | sample 4692961 | NCBI WGS metagenome assembly SWCA01 (sample SAMN10267275, study PRJNA491770) | bioreactor metagenome | isolation source: DHS bioreactor inoculated with | place: Japan: off Shimokita Peninsula | reverse complement strand
CCCCCCACAACACCACCATGGCCGGCCCGTCGCCCCAGCTCAGCACCATCGGGGTAGCCCAATGCACGGCCAGGACCACCGGGAGGTAGAGGCCCAGCGTCGCCGCCATCGCCCCGGCCAGCCAGCGGCCATCCCCGGCACCGATCAAGACGCCATCGACGACGAAGACCAATCCGGACAACCAGCCGAAGCCACCCACCACCACCAGGCCGACCGAGAGCGCCTGCTGTACCGCGGGATCGGGGCTGAACACCCAGGGCAACACCGGCGACGAGGCTGCCAGCAGCACTCCTAGCGCCAGGCCTCCCCAGAAGCCCCAGCGCAGCATGATGGTGGTCGCCGACCGTGCCGCTGCCGCGTTCCCAGCGCCGAGTTCCTTGCCGGTCAGCGCCTGCGCGGCGATTGCCAGCGCATCCAAGGCGAAGGCCTGGAAGCTCCACAGGGTCGCCGTCACCTGGTGGGCGGCCAGAATGACATCGCCCATGCCCGCGGCCACCCAGGTGGTGACCAGCAGCACCGCGCGCAGCGCCACGGTCCGAATGAACAGCGGAATACCGGTCGCTGCCGCCTGCAGCACCCGTCCCGGAGCTGGACGCAGCCCAGCTCGTTGTCGACGAGCCTGCCGCACCAGGACACCCACCAGTCCGAGCGCCATCCCGGTTTGCGCAATCACGGTGCCCCAGGCCGAGCCGGCAATGCCCCAACCCAGCCCGATCACCAGGACCAGGTTCAGCACGATATTGGCGCTGAAGCCGACCACCGAGGCGATCAGTGGGGTGCGGGTGTCCTGCAGGCCGCGCAGCGCACCGGTAGCTGCCAGTGCGACCAGCATGGCCGGCAGCCCCAGCGCTGAGATGCGCAGGTAGATCACCGCCTGCGATATGGCGTGGGCCGACGCCCCGAAGACCGCAGCCAACGGCTCGGCCGACAGCCACACCGCCGTGGCCACTCCGGTGCCGATCCCGACCGCCAGCCAGGTGCCGTCCAGACCGGCGCTGAGTGCCGCCCGCACCGACCCGGCCCCCACTTGGCGGGCCACGATCGAGGTGGTGCCATAGGCGAGGAAGACGAACAGATTGGCGGCGGCCAGCAGCACCGCACTAGCCACTCCCAACCCGGCCAGCGAGGCGGTGCCCAGATGTCCGACGATCGCGGCATCGGCCAACAGGAACAGCGGCTCAGCGACCAGGGCCAGGAAGGCCGGAATCGCCAGGGCGAGTATCTCGCCGACTTGACCGCGCCGCTTCACCACCGAACCAACATAGGCCACCACCCGAGTCCGGCACCCAGTCCGAGGTGGCGGCGCAGTACCACGCCCTACACTGGCGCGCAGAACTGCACCTTCCCACCGGAGACCCATGAACCTCCCTGTGTCCTCAACGCTGCGCTCGCCCGGAGTGTGGACCGGTTTCGCCGGCAGCGTGGCCGTGGCCTGGGGATCGTGTCATCCAGAGTTCTCCTTCGACCCGCACGGGTGGCCCTCGACCCTGATCAACAGCATCGGGCTCACCGCCGCGATGCCGTGGGACCGGATTCTGCTCGTGGTGGGCGTGGTGGCGCTGACGTGGGCCTGGTGGCACATACGCCCCACTAAGACACGTCCACCGGTCCAGGCCGGTCTCACTGTCGCACTGTGGAGCCTGCCGCTGCTGCTGGTGCCGCCGGTGCTCAGCCCGGACGCCACCTTGTACGCCGATCTGGGCTGGACGCTGCACACCGGCGCAAGTCCCTACCTGGTGGGGCTGGCCGCCAGCGGCGGCCCTTTCGTGGGCCAGGTCGACCAGCTCTGGGCTGGTTCCGGGGTGGCGTACCCACCACTGGCGCTGGTCATCACCCACGTTCTCGGGGTTCTCACCGGGTTCCAGCCGTACTGGACCGTGGTTGCGATGCGGATACCCGCCGTCCTGTCGGTGGCCGCCATGCTGTGGCTGATTCCTCGGATTGCCGCATTGGTCGACATCCCTGGTCGCGGCGCTGTGTGGCTGGGCGTGCTCAATCCGTTGCTCGTGCTGCACTTCCTGGGCGGCGCCCACAACGACGCACCGATGGTTGCCACCAGTCTGGCCGCAATCTGGGTCGCACTGCGCTGGCATGGCCGGTGGGCACATTTCGTGATCGCACCGCTGCTGGTGGGTGTGGCGATGAGCTTGAAACAGCAAGGCGGCTTGACTGTGATCGCAGTCGCCGGACTGCCGGTGGCTGCCACTTTGGCTTCGCTTCCAACACTGCGTCGGCTGTGGCTCCTCGGTTGGCGCACGGTGGTGGTGACGGCCGTGGCGGCGCTCGGTTTCGTGGCCATCAGCGTGGCCACCGGCCTCGGGTTCGGGTGGACTCGCTGGCTGGACCTGATGGGCTTGGCCACGACGCCGGCGCCGCTGGCGCTGAGTGCCAAACTCGGATCGATCATCGTCGAGGTCACCGGTGGATCGCCCACCGGCTTCCTCATCCTCGCCGGACGCATCGGCACCGCAGTCTTGCTGATCGTGCTGGTGGCGATCGTGGTGCATTTCGCCGACCGCCCGCTGAGCGCCGTGGCCTGGGGCTCGCTGGCCGTCGCCGTCCTGGGCCAAGCCCTGCACCCCTGGTACCTGCCCTGGAGCCTGGCTCTGCTGGCGCTGATCCCTCTCACCCGTCGACAGCGGTATGCCGTATTCGGATTGGCGATCGCCTTCTGCGTATGGAATGCAATTCAGACCGCGATCTGGCATGGACAGTACTGAATGATGACCGGCGTGGCAGGATCGATGACATGCGGGTAGCGATCGGTGGCGCGACCGGCCTGTTGGGCACGGCGCTGAGCCGCAGCCTGACCAGCGCCGGCCACGAGGTGGTGCGGCTGGTCCGCGGCACCCCGCAGACCTCCGACCAGCGCCGCTGGGATCCCGACGCGGGCCGCATTTCCGGACCCGGGCTTGATGATGTGGATGCCGTGGTCAACCTCGCCGGTGCCCCCATTGCCGGCGGCCGGTGGACCAAAGAACGCAAAGCCGAGATCCGCCGCTCCCGCACCACTTCGACGTTGACCATCGTCACGTCGTTGGCCCCGGACGGGCGCTGCCAGCGACTGTTGAACGCCTCCGCGATCGGGTTCTACGGCAACACCGGACCCGAAATCGTCGATGAGGATTCGCCTGCCGGACGGGGTTTCCTGGCCCGGGTGGTGCAGGACTGGGAGGCGGCCGCCAGCCACTCGCCGGTCGCGACGGCGACCTTGCGCACCGGCCACGTGCTGGCCGTCGATGGCGGCTATCTGGCTGCGCAATGGAAGCTGTTCGCCGCCGGCCTGGGCGGTCGGGTCGGCGACGGCCGCCAGTTCCTGAGCTGGATCAGCCTGACCGATCATGTGCGAGCCATGGAGTTCCTGCTGACCAGTGAACTCACCGGTCCGGTGAACCTGGTCGGGCCGCGTCCGGTGACCAACGCCGAGTTCACCCGCACCTTCGGCGACTATCTGAACCGCCCCACGCTGGTTCCGATGCCGCTGCCGGCGGTGTCGCTGCTGTTCGGGCGCGACTTCGTTCGCGAGGCCCTGCTCGCCGGCCAGCGGGTCGCCGCGCGCCGTCTGATCGACGCCGGCTTCGAGTTCGAGCACAACACGCTCACCGAGGCCTTGAACACACTGACCTGACCGCGGGACGAGCCGTGTATGAACTTGTATGAGGCAACACGGTCACGCGGGTCGGAGGTCGTCGGAGTGGTTGGCTACTGCCAGCCCGCTGCGTCCGGGGTGACCGATCGAAAGAGCCGCCGTGAAACTCGCCACACCTGTCGCCCTCCTCGTCACGGCGCTCGTGTTGGTCGGCTGCATGCCGACCGGCCCGGGAGCCGTCTCCACCGAGTCGGCGGCCACAGCCGCGAGCCCCACTTCGGAATCGACCACGCCGGCGGCAGCGACCACCGCGGCACAGCCACCCATCACACCACTTCCGGCGTGGACCGCACCGACGAAGTGTCTGAAGGCGGCCGCAATCCAGAAGATCCTCAACTCCGAAGACCTGAAGAGGCCGAAGATATTCGCCACCTATCCCTCGTGCAGCTACGGCTCAAGCACCACGAATTTCGGCTACTACCTGGAATCGGACGCACTCCTTGTCGATACCACTCTTCGCGCCCCCTCTGCATCCTTCGCCGCCGTGCCTGCTCTCGGCAGCGGGGCGGTCAAACTAACGGCCACCACCAAACTGGGAACGATCAAAGTTGGCACGTGCGCCTACATCGTCCGCCTCGATCGAGACCACGGCGCCAGCACCCAGGACGGCGACCTGCGCACGACGCTGAAAGTCTCCGTGACCCGGCCGGGGGCAAAGCCGCAATCCCTCTGCTCGATAGCACTTGCCTTGCTGACCGGCATAAGCTCCCCCACGGTCTTCGCGCCAGGGTTCGAACCACTGCCGCGATTCTCAGTGAACTGCTCGATCTCGGCAGCTCAACAGGGCACCAAACTGCGGAAATTCGTCATCCAGACGCTCAAGCGCAAGACCAACTGGGCCGATGATGCCCGCTTCGAGCCACTGGTGCGGCACACCCTTAACGAAATCGACTTCCGCTGTAATCGCTACAGCATCGACGACGTCCACTACTACATAGCCGACACCGTCAGCGCGATGCAGATCAGCGATGGATACACCCGCGCCACGGTGTCACAGTGGCTGGACGAGTTCTGATCCGATCGACCCGTCCTGGTGTACCTAATGCGGGGATACACTAGCGACTCGTCCCCTTGAGAGATTGGTCGCCTGTGTCGCTTCCCTTGTCGCCCAGCGGAGTTCCGGAACCCTTCGCCGCTCTCGGCCTCACCTTCGATGATGTGCTTCTGCAACCCAACGAGAGCGACGTGATCCCGTCGCAGGTCGACACCTCCACCCAAGTGAGTCGTCGGATCCGGCTGCGGATCCCGCTGCTCAGTTCGGCGATGGACACCGTCACCGAATCGCGGATGGCGATCGCCATGGCCCGCGAGGGCGGCATGGGCATTCTGCACCGCAACATGAGCGCCGAGGATCAGGCCGCCAAGGTCGACCAGGTGAAACGCTCCGAGGCCGGCATGATCGATCAACCGATCACCACCAGCGTCGAGGCCACCATCGGTGAAGTCGACGATATGTGCGCCAAGTTCCGCATCTCCGGGGTGCCAGTGGTCGACGACCAGCTCACCCTGGTCGGCATCGTGACCAACCGCGACATGCGCTTCGAGGACGATCCCCGCCGCCCGGTGGGCGAAGTCATGACTCCGATGCCGCTGGTCACCGGCTGGCCCGGCATCAGCAGCGAAGAGGCACTGGCATTGCTGGCCAAGCACAAGATCGAGAAGCTGCCGCTGGTCGACGCCGACGGCAAGTTGCGCGGACTGATCACCCTGAAGGACTACGTGAAGTCCGACAAGTACCCGATGGCCAGCAAGGACCCGCAGGGACGGCTCCGGGTCGGTGCCGCGATCGGCTTCTTCGGTGACGCCTGGGACCGCGCCATGCAATTGGTGGACGCCGGCGTCGACGCGATCGTGGTCGACACCGCCCATGGGCACTCTCAAGGCGTCCTGGACATGATTCGGCGGCTGAAGGCCGAGCCCAGCGCGTCCGAGGTCGACATCATCGGCGGCAATGTCGCCACCTATGCCGGGGCAAAAGCGCTGGTCGAAGCCGGTGTCGACGGCGTCAAGGTCGGCGTCGGTCCGGGCTCGATCTGCACCACCCGCGTCGTGGCCGGTGTGGGGGTTCCGCAGGTGACCGCGATCTGGGAGGCCGCCCAGGCCTGCCGACCGGCCGGGGTTCCGGTGATCGGCGACGGTGGCCTGCAGTATTCCGGAGACATCGCCAAGGCGCTGGTGGCCGGGGCCGATGCCGTGATGCTCGGGTCGCTGCTGGCCGGCTGCGAGGAGAGCCCCGGTGAGTTGGTCTTCATCAACGGCAAGCAGTACAAGTCGTATCGCGGCATGGGCTCACTGGGTGCCATGGCGAAGCGTGGCCGCGCGGTTTCCTACTCCCGCGATCGCTACTTCCAGGCCGATGTCGAAGGCGACGACAAGCTGATTCCCGAAGGCATCGAGGGCCAGGTGGCCTACCGCGGTCCGCTGTCCGCGGTGGCCTATCAGCTCATCGGTGGACTGCGGCAGTCGATGTTCTACACCGGAGCCACAACCATCTCCGAGTTGCATCAGAAGGGCCGGTTCGTACGGATCACCGCCGCCGGGTTGCGGGAATCGCACCCCCATGACATTCAGATGACCATCGAGGCTCCGAACTACTCGGCACAGAACTGAGGTATCCATGTCCATGATCGAGATCGGGCGTTCCAAGCGTGCCCTGCCGGTATTCGGCTTCGATGACATCGCCATCGTGCCGACGCGCCGCACCCGCGGCATCGAGGAGGTGAACCTGAGCTGGCGCATCGACGCGCTGACCTTCGAGTTCCCCTTCGTCGCGGCACCAGCCGATTCGGTGATGAGTCCGGCTACCGCGATTGCCATGGGCAAGCTCGGCGGCCTGGGGGTGCTGAACCTGGAGGGGCTGTGGACCCGCTATGAGGATCCCACCGAGCTGTTGACCGAGTTGGCCGCGATCGAGGACTCCGTGACCGCCACCCGGCGCATGCAGCAGCTCTATGCCGAACCGATCAAGCCCGAACTGATCACCGAGCGGATGCGTGAGATCCGTGAGGCCGGCGTCCCGGTGGCCGGGGCCTTGTCACCGCAGACCTGCGCGGAATACGCAAAAGTGGTGGAATCGGCGGGAGTGGACTTCTTCGTGATCCGTGGCACCACGGTGTCAGCTGAGCACGTGTCGACGGTGAGTGAGCCGCTGAACCTGAAGGAATTCATCTATGAACTCGATGTCCCGGTGATCGTTGGCGGCTGTGCCACCTACCAGTCGGCGCTGCATCTGATGCGTACCGGCGCAGCCGGGGTGCTGGTGGGCTTCGGTGGCGGCGCCACCAAGCGCACCCGCAATGTTCTGGGTGTCGAGGTTCCGATGGCTTCGGCCCTGGCCGACGTCGCCGAGGCCCGCCGGGATTATCTGGACGAATCCGGTGGCCGCTACGTCCATGTAATCGCCGATGGTGCCCTGGGTAAGTCCGGGGATATCGCCAAGGCGATCGCCTGTGGTGCTGATGCGGTCATGGTCGGCTCGCCGCTGGCCCGCGCCGAGGAAGCTCCCGGCAGGGGCTACCACTGGGGTCCGGAGGCCTGGCATTCCACGCTGCCGCGGGGCGAGCGGGTGAAGTTCTCCACTGTGGGCAGTTTCGAGGAGATCATCCAGGGACCCTCCCATGTCGCCGATGGCACCATGAATCTGGTCGGCGCGCTGCGTCGGGCCATGGCCACGACCGGTTACACCGAGGTCAAAGAGTTCCAGCGCGTCGAGGTCGTCGTCCACCAGTGAGGTGAGCGGCAGCGGCGGCTCGCCGTCGGCGCGGCCTAGCTGATGCTGGAGACGGCGGCGAGCACGAAGATCATCACGTAGAACAGCACCGTGACTGCGACCTCGATCCCGAGGGTGATCCCGAACGCTTTCCAATACCTGCTGCCGTCCTGACCCAGCTGATTCGCACGTTGCGAGTGAATAGCGGCCGGGATCAACCCGAACAGTCCGAAAAAGACCGTCACCAAGATCGTCGCCGCGAGCGAAGGCACCGCCGTCGCGCCGTACCCGCCATAAGGCACCGGCGGCTGCGCCGCGTAGTACTGCTGCGGAACCGGATACGGCTGCTGCGGTACCGAGTAGGACTGCTGCGGCGTCGGGTTGGTGTATTGGGGCTCGGCGTAGGGGGTGTTCGGATACGGCGTGTCTGAGTACTGAGTGTCTGAGAATTGGGGGTTCTCGTACTGTGGGTTCTGATACTGCGGGGCGCCATAATCAGGATTCTGGGTACCAAATCCCGAAGTGGTCGGCTCGTTGCCGTAGGGGGCACCGTAGCCATCAGGCATTCCACTGTGTCCGGTAGTCATCAACCCAACTCCTTACCCGGTACGTCGCAGCACACTCTGTGCGGCAATGCTCTCACACGATGCCGGACCATCCCGACTCAGGCGACAGTCAGCACTATGCCATCTGGGTAGGTTGGTGACCGTGGAGTTTGCCCTGGTCGCAGTCGTGGCCGCGTTGGCCGTAGCAGTGGTGACGCTCAGTGTCGCGCTGATTCGGTCACGGCGCTCCCAAACCGCTGCCCTGGCCTCCCGGGCCGCCGCGCTGGACGCCCACCAGAGCGTTGCCGAGCTCGCGGCAAAATCCGAACGGCTTCGCATCGTGCGAGAGATGCACGATGTGATCGCGCACTCCCTGGCGATCATGATCGCCCAGGCCGACGGCGGCTCCTTCGTCAGCTCCGACTCCGATGCCGCGCAGCGGGCCTTCACCACGATTGCCGAGACCGGACGCGGCGCCCTCACCGACACCCGACGCATCCTCGGCATCCTCAAAGACGACACCCCGGAGGCTCCGGCCCTCTCGCCGAGTCTGGACGCCGGGCTGGCCGAGTTGGTCGATCAGTACCGCCAGTCAGGGCTGACGATCTCGCTGATCCAGACCGGCGATCCGCAGCCACTGCCTGCCGCGGCGCGCACCGCTCTGCATCGCATCGCCCAGGAGTCTTTGGCCAATGTGCTCAAGCACGCCGGCAGCGATGCCACCGTGGTGATCGCGCAGGCCTGGCAGGACGATCAGGTCGGTCTGACCGTCACCAGCAGCGGCGGACAACAGGCCACCGCCACCGATCCGCTCACTGGCGAACCACTACCCGGTCGCGGCCTCGGAGTGATCGGCATGCAGGAACGCGCCGAGATCCTCGGCGGCAGCCTGCGGGCAGGCACCACCGACTCCGGCTACCAAGTTCGGGCCCGTATCCCGTGGCGAATCGAGGAGGAATCGTGAACCTGCCGACCATCCGAGTGGTCTTGGTCGACGATCAGCAACTGGTCAGCGCCGGCTTGACCATGGTGATCGACTCCCAGGCCGATATGGCCGTCGTGGGCCAAGCCACCGACGGCGCGGCGGCGGTGCGACTGGTGAACTCGGTCGGCTGCGACGTTGTGCTCATGGATGTGCGCATGCCCGAGCTGGACGGCATCGAAGCGACGCGCCAGATTCTGGCCGCAGCGGACGCCGCCGAGCGCACGCCGCCACGGATCGTGATGCTGACCACCTACGACCTGGACGAGTACCTGCTCACCGCCATCAGCGCGGGGGCATCGGGATTCCTGTTGAAGAACACCCCGCCGCAGGACCTGCTGGCCGCTATCCGCACCGTCCACAGCGGCGATGCCGTCATCGCGCCATCAGCGACTCGGCGGCTGTTGGATCATGTGGCCAGCGGCGTGCCCGTGGTGACCGACCCGCGGCTCGGCTGCCTCACCGAGCGCGAAACCGAGGTGCTCGGCCTCATCGCCCAAGGTCTGTCGAACGCCGAGATTTCAGCACGGCTCTATCTTTCCGAGACAACCGTCAAGACCCACGTCCGCCATCTGCTGGCCAAACTGAGACTACGCGATCGGGTGCAGGCGGTTGTCTTCGCCTATGAGTCGGGTTTGGCCCGCTCGCGAAGCACCCCGTGAGCGACACCGAGGCGTCAAGCCACTCGGGTCCCGGCGCGCAGTGAGCGATACGGAACCTGCAGCCGACGCACCGCCACCCAGAAGAACACCGCGCCAAGCAGCAGGTGGAAGGCCAAGCCACCGGGCCAAACCGGTGTCTCAACATTGACCACCGGACGCTGGACCGGGCTGGTCTGCACCGGGACGCCATTCTTGGTGGTCACCTGAGCGTTGCCCTGGTCATCGTAGGTGACCACGTACCCGGGTTGTCCGTCGTAGTACTGCGAGCATTCGTCTATGCGCAGTTCGGGAGGATCACTCAAGCGCCGTACTTGATAGCGAAGGCTCGCCATCGGGTCGGAACCGCGTTGGTTGTAGTCTGCGAGGTTTTGAGCAGCACCCTCGGGCAACGGAGCAGCATCGGAGACGATGATGAACGGGTTGGCCAACAGCAGCCACCAGACTCGGTCGGTGTAGGTGACTTGCCGCTCCTCTTCGAACCAGGTGCATTTCTCGACCGGCGCAGGGGGCGGATTGTCCTTGTCGGGGTTCTTCTCGAAGTAGTCATCGACCTGTCGGCCGTATTCCGCCACGACGGCTGGCGGCAACCCCCACACCTGAACCGGCTGTTTGACGATGACCAGAACCATGGACAGCGCGAACGCGACCACCGTGATGACAGTGAGGAAGACGACACTGAGATAGGTCAGCATCGCCGAACCGGCCGGCCGAGAAATGACGGCCGACCACCCCAGGCCGATCGCGCACACCACAGCCACCTCGGTCAGCACGACCAGGAAGACGACCACGACCTGCGCCAGCGAGATGTCACCCCAAGCCATCGACAAGGCGATGAACGGCACCGCGGCCACCAGGAACACCGTGGCTGTCAGCCAGGCCGCAGTCAGCTTGCCTGCGGCGATCTCGACGGCACTCAACCGCGTTGCCTGCAACGTCGCCAAAGTCCCAGCACTGCGATCACCATTGATCGCGGTGGCGGTGAACGCTGGCGCGATCACCAACCCCATACCGAGCACCAGATACGTGATGGCTGCGAACACTGTCGGCCCGGCGCTGGTCACAGCCGCACCGTCGTCGTATTCAACCGAGTACATCGACCGCGCGGCGAGCATCACCAGCATCGTGATCGTGCCGAGAAGAACGACCCATCCCACGAGCGCCCAGATCCAGCGCTTGGAGCGGATGCGCTGCTTGATCTCCAACTCGGTGACGGTGCGCAGCCCTGACCACGAGAGCGTCCAGGTGTTCATACCCGCTCCTCGTTCAACGACAGGTAGGTATCTTCCAGACGGCCAGACACCGGGGCCACCGTGTGCAGAGATACCCCGGCCGCCACAGCAGCCCTGATGAGCTCGGTTGCCGATTCCACGCCAGCCAGTGGGACGGTGACTTCACTGCCGGAGCCGGATTCCCACGGGATTCCGGCTCCGGAGAGAAAGGCCCGCAGCTCGGTCGGCTCCAGGGCATCCAGACGCCAGCCTCGTAGCGGCGGCGTCCCCGAGGCGCGGTCGGCGACATCAACGGTTCGCCCTCGGGAGAGGAACACCGCTTCGTCGTAGAGCTCCTCGAGTTCGGCCAGCACATGCGAAGACACCAGAATGGTCTTGCCGCCAGCAGCGAGGCTTCGAAGCAGTCCGCGCAGTTCGAGCCGCGAGCGCGGATCCAGGCCGGAGGCCGGCTCATCGAGCAGCAGCACTGCCGGATCGTGAACCAGAGCCCTCGCCAGACCGAGCCGCTGCTTCTGGCCCCGGCTGAGTACCCGCGCTGGGCGAGTCGCGAAGTCGCTGAGGTGAACCAGTTCCAACACTTCGGATACTCGGCCCGCGGTATCGGCCCAACTCACCCCATAGGCGTGGGCGAAGGTCGACAAGATCTCCACGCACGTCAGCGCATCCCAGGTACCGAAGACATCAGGCATCCACCCGACCTGTTCACGAACCTTCAGGTTCTCGGTGACCACGTCGAGACCGGCAACCGATGCCTGGCCGGAGTCGGGGGCCAGCAGGCCCGACAGCATCAACAGCAAGGTGGTCTTGCCCGACCCGTTCGGGCCGATCAGGGCCGTCACAGCGCCCGTCGGTGCGGTGAAACTGATATCGGCCACGGCCTGAACATCGCCGAAGGATCGCCGCAGGTTCACTGCCTCGATGCCGGGGGCCGTTGACAGACCGGGGTAGGCGGACTCTTCGCTCAGCAGGTCGCTCATGATGTCAGGGTAGGCGGCGCTGCGGCGGACCCGCGTCCTCCGGTACGGCAACAGCCATCATCCCTGAGGACGACTCATTCCCAGAACCGAATGCGGGCCCCGACCAGGAAAGGTCGAGGCCCGCAGGGGCTCACAGCTCAACTCAGTGCGTGTGACCGGCTTCGTCGTCCTCAGCGGGCTTCTCGACCACCGCAGTCTCGGTGGTGAGCAGCAGCGACGCGATGGAGGCCGCATTGGCCAGCGCCGAACGGGTCACCTTGACCGGGTCGATAACGCCCTGAGCAATCAGGTCGCCATACTCGCCGGTGGCACCGTTGTAGCCCTGACCGGGCTCCAGCTCGGCAACCTTGGACACGACCACCAGGCCGGCCTCGCCACCGTTCTCGGCGATCCAGCGCAGCGGCTCTCCGACTGCCTTGGCCACGATGGCGACACCGGTCTTCTCATCACCAACCAGGCCCAGGCCGTCAGCGAGCTTGCGGGAGGCGTGCACCAGGGCGGAACCACCACCGGCGACAATGCCTTCCTCGATCGCAGCGCGGGTCGCGGAGACGGCATCCTCGATGCGGTGCTTCTTCTCCTTGACCTCGACCTCGGTCGCGGCACCGACCTGGATCACGCACACGCCGCCGGCGAGCTTGGCGACTCGCTCCTGCAGTTTCTCGCGATCCCAGTCCGAGTCGGTGCGCTCGATCTCGGCGCGAAGCTGGGTGACCCGTCCGGCCACAGCTTCACTGGCACCGACACCCTCGACGATGGTGGTGTTGTCTTTGGTGATGACCACCCGGGCCGCCCGGCCCAGCGAGTCCAGACCGATCTGGTCCAGCTTCAGGCCGACCTCCGGAGCGACCACAGTGCCACCGGTGAGGATCGCAATGTCCTCCAGCATGGCCTTGCGGCGATCGCCGAAGCCCGGGGCCTTCACAGCCACCGAACCGAAGGTGCCCTTGATCTTGTTGACCACCAGCGTCGACAACGCCTCGCCGTCGACATCCTCGGCGATGATGACCAACTGGCCACCGGCACCGATGACCTTCTCCAACACCGGGAGCAGATCGTTCATCGAGGAGATCTTGCCGGAGTTGATGAGGATGTAGGGGTTCTCCAGAACCGCTTCCATCCGGTCGGCGTCCGTCACGAAGTAGGGGCTCAGGTAGCCCTTGTCGAACTGCATGCCCTCGGTGAACTTCAACTCAGTGCCGAAGGTCTGCGACTCCTCGACGGTGATCACACCGTCCTTGCCGACCTTGTCGAAGGCATCGGCGATGAGACCACCGATCTCCTCATCACGCGCCGAGATGGTGGCGACATTGGCCATGTCCGCCGTCGTCTCGACTTCGCGGGCCTGGCTCTTCAGCTCGGTCACCAAAGCCTCGACGGCCGAGTCGATGCCGCGCTTGAGCGCGATCGGGTTGGCACCCGAAGCAACGGCGCGCAGGCCTTCGTGGACGAGGGCTTGCGCCAGCACCGTAGCGGTGGTGGTGCCGTCGCCGGCAACATCGTTGGTCTTGGTGGCCACTTCCTTGGCGAGCTGAGCGCCCAGGTTCTCGAAGGGGTCGTCCAGCTCCACCTCCTTGGCCACGGTGACGCCGTCATTGGTGATGGTCGGGGCGCCCCACTTCTTGTCCAGGACGACGTAGCGTCCCTTCGGCCCGAGGGTCACCTTCACTGTGTTGGCGAGGATGTCGACGCCACGCTCCAAGGAGCGGCGGGCTTCCTCGTCGAACTGCAGGAGTTTCGCCATAGTTGTGTTTCTTCCTTACTTGGTGACCACGGCGAGGACGTCGCGCGCGTTGAGCAGCAGGTATTCGTTTCCGTCGTACTTGATCTCGGTGCCGCCGTACTTGCTGTAGATCACGACATCGCCGACGGCGATGTCCATCGGCTGGTGACCGCCCTCACCGTTGGGCAGGCCGGGGCCGGTGGCCACAACTTTGCCCTCCTGGGGCTTCTCTTTGGCGGTGTCGGGGATGACCAGGCCGGAAGCGGTGGTCTGCTCTGCCTCCAGCGGTTGGATGAGAATGCGGTCCTCGAGCGGCTTGATGCTTACTGCCACCTCAATTGCCTTTCGTCGTACAGGGCCGGTGGGCCCGGTGGTCAAGTGTGCTGAGGCCCCGGCGTCAATGCTGCGACCGCCAGAGGCTGAGCTAGCACCCTCACACCGAGAGTGCTAACCAGAAATCTATCGCGCACTTAGCACTCGATCAAGCCGAGTGCCAACGTCGACCGCCAGCGGCGAAATTTTCAGTCCCCCATGCGGGGTCTTGGCTGCGATGAGACGATAGATAGATGAAGATTGCAGCACTGCGCACCCCGGCCTCCTTCATCAGTACCGCTGTGGCCGTCATTGCGCTGTGTTCGACTTTCCTGGTCTTCGCAGCCCCGGCGACACCGGTGCAGGCCGCCACCGCAGGCCCCAGCATCACGACGGTGAGACCCTCCCGCAACGCGTTGGCCGTCCGCTGGGCCAGTGTGACCGGCGCCACCAGCTATCAGGTGCGCTGGGGGACAAACGCAAAGCTGAAAGGTGCCAAGACCAAGGTGGTCTCGGGCAGCTACACCGAACTTCGCCACCTGGCCAGCCATCGCGGCTACTGGATCCGGGTTCGAGCGATCCTGGCCGACGGCTCCCGAACCTCCTACGGACGCACCACCCGAGTATGGACGATGCCCCGCAGCGGCTACCGCCTGCTGCCACCTGCCGGCGTGACGGCCAAACCCGTCGGCAGTACCTCGCTCAGAGTGACCTTCAAACCCCGCAGCCACGCCAGCACCTACCTGGTGAAATACGGCACCAGCAGCTCCGCGATGATCGAGCACGCTTTCTCCAGGAGCACCACTCTCATCCTGCCGGGACTGCGGAGTTCGAAGACGTACTACTTCGAGGTGCGTGCCCTGAATTCCAAGGGCAAACCCATCAGCAACTACAGCATGCTCGCCCGCGCCACGACCGGACCCGCCTACCGCTCCAGCCTGCACTACACCGCTGGCTCCCACGATCCGGTGCGGGTGGCCAGCTACAACGTGCTGTCCTATGCGACCAGCGGACGTCCCTCCTGGGAGTCCCGACGCGGCTATGTGGTCTCCACCATCGCCAAACAGGCCCCCGACGTCATCGGGATCCAAGAGGTCAGTCAAGGCACGATGCGCAACTCGACGTTGACCCAGTACGACGACCTCGTCGCTCGCCTCGGTGATCCCTACCGGCTCACCAACGCCGCCCGCTACAACTGCAAGGTGACCACCTCACGGTCGAACTGCACGTACCGCAACCAAGGGGCGTCGCAGGCCAACCGGATCATCTACAACGCAAACACGCTGGTATTGCTCGCTCAGGGTTCGATGAGGCTCGAGCGGCTCACCTCCAAAGACAATGAGCGCTATCTGGCCTGGGCGAAGTTCCGTCAGATCACCACCGGCAAGGTGTTCCTCTTCGCGACCACGCACCTGCAGAGCAATCAAGGCAGCTCGACCACGGTGTACAACAAGACCTACCACTACCTGCGGGTGCGTCAGGCAAAGGCCATTTCCGCCGAACTCAACCGAGTCGGTGGCTCCCTACCGAAGATGCTCACCGGGGACATGAACACCCGCTGGAACTCCCCCGGACCGAATGGCACCTACACCAATCCGCAGTACGACATCTTCACCTCCTCCAGTGGCGCCAACCTGCGCGATCCGCTACGCAGCGGCATCACCGGTCAGCGCTACCGCGCTCCGGAGACCGGGCTGTCGACCATCGATGCCCGGTACAACAGCTTCAACGGCTACGCCCGAACCCAGGAAGCCACCACGACCAGCCTGGTGGGAACCAACATCGACTACATCTACCTTTCCAAGACCATCGATGCGCTCCGGTGGCAGACGGTGCTGAATCTGAACTCGAGTGGCCGAATCGCCGATTCCGTGATCCCTTCCGATCACAACATGATTCGCGTCGACGTCGTCCTTCCCTGACTCAGCGACCCCAATCCAGCGACACGGCGACCCACCGGTTCCGCTGGCGCCCACGCTGCCGAGATCAGTGAGGCAGGCGCCGCACCACCAGTGCCCGCGCACCGGAGCCGGTTGGGGTGAGCACGACCGTCGCCGATACCGGACCCGAGAGCTTGAGCCGCCGACGCAGCACCGCCGGATCGACATCGAGTCCGCGCACCTTGATCTCCAGCACACCGATGCGTTCGCGGCGCACCCAGGCCCGCAACTCCCGCTCCGAGTACGGCATGACAGCCAGCACCTCGAAGCCGGTGGCGAAGGGCGTCGGCAGCGATTCCGTGCTGCTGAGATAGGCCACCTCGGGGCTGAGCCGATGGGCGTTCATCAGCGCGGCGAGCCGAGAGCTCGCCCCCGAACGCAGCACCGCAGGATCTGGTTCGTACAGGTAGCGTTCGACCTCACCGACCGAAACCGGGACGCTGCTGTCGGCGTCCAGCACGGCGCCGCTGGGCAGCAGCACCGCCTGTCGCGGCCCGCTGCTCCAGATGCTGGCCTCGACGAGATCGCCGCGATGACTCACCCAGGTTGCGCCGACACCCGGCGGAATCAGCGCCGACGGCAGACCCGGAGCTCCTTTGATACACCCGAAGTTGCCCGCCAACAGACCGGTGGCGAAGTCCCACGACGGCGAGAAGTCCAGCACCCGCCAGGAGCGTCCGGCGGCCGTACGACGCGCCGGATCGATGAAGACCGCAGCGCCGGCGGACAGTTGAGCCTGCAGGGCGTTCAGGCCGTCGCCGCAGGTCGCATCACCGGTGATCACTCGGCCACGACCGGCGAGATTGGCTGCGGCCAGCACCGCAGTGGTGGCGTCGGCCTCCAGCGCCACGACCTCGAGACCAGCCTCGGCGAAAGCCAGAGCATCCGCACCCAGGCCGCAGCCCACGTCGACCACCCGGTCGACGCCGGCCTCACGGAACCTCCGCGCCCGCCACCGGGCCACCTCGGCACGGGTAGCCTGCTCAAGCCCGTCGGTGGTGAAGAACAACTGCTGGGCGACGCTGCCGAACTTGGTCACCGCTCGGCGACGCAGGCGGGCCTGCGTGAGCGCGGCGGCCGCTTGGGCGGGCTCCCAGTCCCGTCGCAGCCGCTGGGCCGCAGCCACCGAGTCGGGGTCGGCTTCGGCGGCGGCTGCCGCCAGGGCGGGTTCGGCTGCTGCTGAGACCAGCCAGGCGGCGAGTTCGGGGTCCACGAGTGCAACCTAACCTGCTTGCGCCATCAGGTCCGAATGAATCCCTATGATTCAGTGCATGAAGGTGCTGTCCAAGATGAGTTTGATCGTTGGCGTCCTGGTTCTCGTTGGTGGCGTCGTCATGCTGGCCTGGGGAAGCTGGATCGCCTATTGGCATTACGCGACCCTCTCCACCGGACGCAGCGCGGAGTTCACCAATCCGATTCCGCTGCTGCTGTTGGCAGCAGCCCTGAGTGCTGTCGGTGGCTTCTTCACTGGCCTGGGGCTGGCCCGCCCCCGCAAGAATCTGCCCGAAAAGCCGGTCGAGGAACTCTCCTGAATTGAAACGCTCAGGCACCGGGGCGTTACCGCTCCCGGCGCCTGAGCGCTCGACTCAGACAGCAGCCAGGATCGCGTTCAGCGTCGCCGATGGCTTCATGACTGCGTCGGTCTTGGCGACGTCGGGACGGTAGTAGCCGCCGATGTCAGCCGGGGACCCCTGAACCGCGAGCAGTTCGGCGGCAATGGTCTCCTCGGCAGCGACCAGCGCTTCGGCGACCGGCGCGAACCGCGCGGCGAGTTCCGGATTGGCCGTCTGCGCCGCGACTTCTTGCGCCCAGTAGGTGGCCAGGTAGAAGTGGCTGCCCCGGTTGTCGATCTCGCCCGCCTTGCGACTGGGCGACTTGTTCTCGTTCAAGAACGTGCCCGTGGCCTTGTCCAGGGTGTCGGCCAGCACCTTCGCCCCGGCATTTCCGGTGACCCCGGCGAGATGCTCGAAGCTGGAGGCCAGCGCAAGGAACTCCCCCAGGGAGTCCCACCGCAGGTGATTCTCCTTGACCAACTGCTGGACGTGCTTGGGCGCTGAGCCGCCGGCGCCGGTCTCGAACAGACCCCCACCGTTGATCAGCGGCACGATCGATAGCATCTTCGCGCTGGTGCCGAGTTCCATGATCGGGAACAGGTCAGTGAGGTAGTCGCGCAGCACATTGCCGGTAACCGAGATGGTGTCCTCACCGCGCCGGATGCGCTCCACCGATAGCTGGGCAGCCTCGGCCGGCGGCAGAATCGAAATGTCCAGGCCCGCAGTGTCGTGGTCGGCGAGGTAGGTATTCACCTTGTCGATGATCACGGCGTCGTGGGCGCGGTTCGCGTCCAGCCAGAACACTGCCGGGGTCTGCGAAGCGCGGGCACGATTCACGGCCAGCTTGACCCAGTCCTGAACCGGAATGTCCTTGGTCTGGCAGGCTCGCCAAATGTCACCGGCGCTGACCTGATGCTCCATGAGCACCTCGCCGGCGGAGTTGACCACCTGGACGGCGCCATCGGTGGGGATACGGAAGGTCTTGTTGTGGCTGCCGTACTCCTCGGCGGCCTGCGCCATCAGGCCGACATTGGGAACCGAGCCCATGGTGGTCGGGTCGTAGGCGCCGTTGGCCTTGCAGTCGTCGATCACGACCTGATAGATCCCGGCGTAGCAGGCGTCCGGGATGACCGCCAGGGTGTCAGCCTCTTCGCCGTCGGGACCCCACATGTGACCAGAGGTGCGGATCATGGCCGGCATTGACGCGTCCACGATCACGTCCGAGGGCACGTGCAGGTTGGTGATGCCACGATCGGAATCGACCATGGCCAGTGCAGGGCCGGCGTCGATCGCGGCGTCGATGGCCGCCTTGATCTCAGCACCATTGGGCAGCGCATCCAGGCCGGCCAGGATCGCCCCCAGGCCGTTGTCGACGTCCAAACCGGCGGCGGCAAGCTGATCGCCGTGGGTCTCGAAGACCGGCGCCAGGAAGCGAGTCACGAAGTGGCCGAACATGATCGGGTCAGAGACCTTCATCATGGTGGCCTTCAGGTGAACGCTGAAGAGCACGCCTTCGGCCTTGGCCGCCGCGATCTGCTCATCAATGAAGGCATCCAGCGCGGCGACATTCATGAACGTGCCGTCCAGCACCTCACCGGCCAGCAGCGCGACCTTGGTCAGCTCTTGGGTGCCCTCTGCGGTGGCCAGTTGGATGGTGACGGTGTCCTCGGCCGGCATCACGATCGACTTCTCGTTGGAGTAGAAGTCGTCGTGACCCATGGTGGCCACGCGGGTCTTGGAGTCAGCGCTCCACGCACCCATGCGGTGTGGGTGCGAGCGGGCGTAGGCCTTGACTGAGGCCGGCGCGCGCCGGTCGGAGTTGCCCTCGCGCAGCACGGGGTTGACCGCACTGCCCTTGACCTTGTCGTAGCGGGCGCGGGCGTCCTTCTCGGCGTCGGTTTGCGGATCATCGGGGTAGTCCGGCAGCGCGATGCCCTGGGCTTGAAGCTCAGCGATGGCGGCCTTGAGCTGCGGCACCGAGGCCGAGATGTTCGGCAGCTTGATGATGTTGGCTTCGGGATCCTGGGTCAGCGCACCGAGTTCGGCCAGCGCATCGGCCTGACGCTGCTCCTCGGGGAGCAGATCGGAGAAGGTGGCAACAATGCGGCCAGCCAGCGAGATGTCGCGGGTCTCGACCTCAACACCGGCAGCGCCGGCGAAAGCCTGGATGATGGGCAAGAACGAGTGAGTAGCCAACATCGGCGCCTCATCGGTGTAGGTGTAGATGATCTTGGACATGCAGATCCCTTCTGGCCTGGTGCTCAGTTCCGAACCCTATTGGGTGGGGTGCGGCTACGGCGAGTCGGCAGTTCATTCCTTAGGGTTCAGCAAACCCCCTGCTCGGCCCGCTTTTCGCCAAGGTGGAATATCCGAACATACCCGCCGCCACCTGCCCGCCACCTGCCCACCACGTCGCTACACGTAGGTGAAGTTGCTACGTCTGCGCCTGTAGCGACTTGACGTACGTGTAGCGAGGAGGGACGCGGCTAGCCGAGCCAGCGTAGGACGAAGAAGACGACGCCCCAGATGCCGGCGGCCAGGAACAGGCCGAGGTAGGCCAGGACGAGGCGGGTGTCGCGCAGATAGCACTTGGAGCGGGTGAGGCCGGCCTTGCGCGCTTTCCAATAGCCGAGGAAGCCGACAGTGGCGAAGACCACCACAGTCAGCGGGCCGAATAGCCAGCCGAGCATGGAGATGGTTGCGAAAATGCACAGCCGGAGCGGATCGAAAGTGGCGGCAGACTCCGGTTGGGCTGCCCCGCTGGGCGGCTCGATGAAGCTCGACGGCTTGGGACCGGCTGCGATGGCGGCAGCCTCGGGCGGAACCTCACTCATGATTGACCTCCGGTTGCACTGCTGAGGCGCTGCTCACCGAGCTTGCCCCAGGCTTGAACGGCACAAAACGGCGCACATTGATGATCCCCCGACTCCGCCACGGTGCCCACATGGACGCAGCACTGCGTGAGTCGCTCCTCGATCATGGTGTTGATGTCCTGGAATGGCTTGATGGTGATCCGTTTCACCCGCTCGGCCAGCAATTGGCGCATCCGTTGTTCACCACCGGGCAGTTTCCCGGCAGCCAGCGTCGCCAAAGTCGAAATCCCCAAGTCGCATTGGGTGCAGATGTTCTGCCACAACTGACCGGTTCGCGGATTGGTCAAGGCGGCCTGCTCGCTGAGCAGATCGAGCATCGAGTTCTTGGTCAGCTCCCGCAACTGGGCGGGAAGATCCCGATCGGCCACTCGGTTCGCCAGCGAATCGGGATCCAGTTCCAGCCACTGCAGTAACTCGTCATGACCGACCAGCGCCGCCAGTGACCGCCACGTCCCGGAGTCGTCCCGCAGCAGATAGCCCACCGAGGAACAGTGCGGATGCGAGCACGGCAGGGCGGTCAGATCGTGCCACTGCACCACATTGTCGGTTTGCGGCCCCAGTCGGCTCAGTACCCCGGTGTGGGTGAGGCGATCGTTGGGGTCGATACCCGACCCCCGGCCGGAGCCGAAGACCGGCTGAATCGCCACGCCACCGATGAAGGGGGTGTCCAACGCCTTGCGCACCACCGCACCGATGTCACCGTCGTTGACACCCAACGCAGCAGTCATCACCAAGGTGGTGAACACCCCTGCCTCGCTGAGGCGAGCGATGGCGGCTTCTTTGAAGCGAGTGAGGTCCGCGCCACGGTGGTGGATCGAGGCCTCCGGTGATGGGCCGTCGTACTGCAGGTAGACCTCCAGGCGGCTGCGGTAGGCCTTCAGCAGCGCAACCAGGTCGTCGTCTTCGGCGATTCGCAGGCCGTTGGTGTTGAGCATGATCCGCACAATCGGACGCAGCGCCAACTCCGACAGCAACTCCGCCAACTGCGGGTACAGCGTGGGTTCCCCGCCCGAGAGCATCAACACATCCAGGCGGCCTTGTTCGCGTTCGAGGCGGGCGTCCACATTGGCCAACACCTCCGCCAACGGAGCCACCCCGCGTAGTTGTGGACTGCTCGAGGTGAAGCAGGTCGGGCACTTCAGATTGCACACCTCGGTGATGTCATGCAGCAGGATGCAGGTGTGTTGAGTGTGGAACGCCGGTAGCCCGTACGCGAAAGCCTCCGGCATGGGGCGGAAGTTGTCGGCATGGTCGGGCACATGCACCTTGGTCGGGGCCTGCCATTGCTCGAGGTAGCGCAGAATGTTGGCGTCCTCGTCGTAGAGGGTGGTGATCAAACCGTGTGTGGGGCAGGCGCGCTGCAGCCAGACGGTGTCGTCACGTACCAGCAGCACGCCGGAGAGCCGTTGCACCGAGGCGAGCTCAGCATCCGCCTCGTGGCACTGGGGACAGTAGGCGGTGACGTACCGATGGATCCGGTCCCCGCGCAGCGGCTGGCCCGGACCTAGTGGCGGCGGAGTGGGCTGGGAGGCGATACCTAGCAGATTGGTCACGGGCCGACTCACGGGATCGTGTTGACACCGGCGAGCAGCGCAACACACAGGCCACCCGCGATCAGGACGGCGATGCCGAAGCTCAGCAGGATTCCCGCGCCCGTGCGTCGGGTCTTCGGGAGAGCACTCAGCACGATTCCCAACACGATCAACGCAAACGGCAGGACTCCGGCGATCGCACCGAGCAGATCCGAGATCACCTGTGGCACTGATTGCCCGCCGCTGAGCACCCAAACCAGGCCACCCCCGGCCAGCATGCTGCCCAAGCCGATCACCAACCCCAACACGATGGAACCGCCACTACGGGCGGGCGGGATCGCCGGTCCGGGGGGTGACGGAGGGGGCGGGGGCGGCACGGACGATCCGGAGCCGCCGAGATCCCCGGGGGGTGTGTCGTAATCGCTCATGTCAGCCTTCCACAGTCGCCACCGAAGCGGTGGACCCGAATATCCGACTCAGCCGCCAACCCAGCAACGGCAGCATAACCAGCAGGAACCATTGCGGTCGCGACAAGCCGAGCCACACCGATTCATTACCTCGTACGAACTCCACGAAGAATCTGAAGACGGCATAGGCCGCCACATAGACCACGAAGAGATCTCCCGACGTCGGCAATCGGTCGCGGTGGCGCCACAGCCACCAGAAGGCCAGGGCCTGGAAGACGATCTCATAGAGGAAACTGGGGTGGAGTCCGACTCCGGCCACCCCGCCGACGACCGCGACCTGGGAACCGGTGAGGACCATGCCCCAATCCGCACCCGTGGGCTCCCCCGGGTTTTCGGTGAGCAGACAGCCGATGCGTCCGATCACCATGGCCAGGGCGACAGCTGGCGCGAAGAGGTCGCCCGTGGAGGCCTTGTAGCCGGTGATCAGCTTCCCCACAAAGACCCCCGCCCACGCGCCGACCAGCGCGGCCAGAATGCTGCGGTTGCCATCGGTCCACCACAGCGCAATGGGCTCGTTCTGACGCGGGTCGATGAACTGGAACCACGTTCCCAACCTCGAACCGATCGCTCCCAACGCGATAGTGGTGCCGGCAATCACCCAGAGCCGATCATCGTTCAGACCGAGCCTGCGCTTCTCCCAGAGGAAGACAGCCAGCCCAGCCAGGATCCCCAAGCCCATGAACAGGCCATGCACCAGGCCATTTCCGGCGAATGGGAGCGGGATCACGGAGCAATAGTAACTGTGAACACCGTTCTCGTCCATGAATGACGCCCCATCACTGACCGAAGCCCCCACCCCGTCGCTCCACCAGCCATGGTGTTTCGAACACCGATCCGAGGTGGGAGACGGCAGCAGTAGCCTGCTGCGCATGATCGACATTGTGACTCGCGCCTTGTCGCTGGTCGCAATCGTCGGAATCGGCCTGGGAATCAAGAGACTGGGCTGGGCGACCAAAGACGACTTCCGGTTGCTATCCAAACTGGTCCTCGGGGTGACGCTGCCGTGCGCGTTGTTCACCAGCTTCAATGACTACCACTTGGACTACGCGCTGTTGGGCTTGGTGGTGCTGGCATTGGTGATCAACATCACCCAGCAGCTCATCGGCTATCTGCTGGCGCGTCGCAAGACCCGTCAGGAGCAGGCCTTCGGGGTTTTGAACTCCGGCTCCTACAACATCGGCGCCTTCGCAACGCCCTACCTGGGTGGCTTCATGGGTCCGCACGCGATGATCTACTCCACCTTGTTCGACTTCGGCACCGCGTTCGCCTCCGCCGGAGTGGCCTATGGCTGGGCCCTAGGGCTGGTGCGCGACCGCAACCGTCGCCTGCTGCCGGAACTGGCCGTCGCCCTGGTGCGATCACCAGTCTTCGTGGCCTATCTGGCGCTACTCACCATGCTGGTGCTGCGCTGGCGACTGCCGGACCCGGTCATCACCTTCACTGCGACGGTCGGGGCCGCCAACCCATTCCTGGCGATGCTGATGATCGGCGTCGGTCTGGAACTGAAGCTGCAGCGGTCCAAATACGTGGCCGCCGCCCGAATGCTCGCACTACGCTACGGCTTTGCCATCGTCGCGGCCGCGCTGTGCTGGTATCTACTGCCGTTCCCACTGGAAGCCCGGCTGGTGGTGGTGATGATCCTGTTCGCGCCGATTGCCTCGATGATGCCGATCTTCACTGCGCGGGCCGGGGCGGACGTCGAGCTGTCCACCTTGATGAACTCGATCAGCATCGTGATCGGGATCGTGATGATGCCCACTTTGTATCTGGTCCTCAATCCAGCCCCGTGAGCGGGTCGTCGGCGTTGTCAGCAAGCCGGTCTCGAATCCAGCTCGCCCTTGCCCCGGCTGGTTGAGGAGGACGCGCAGCAACGGGCACAAATCCGACCTCCCCGCCCCCGGCTGGTCGAGGAAGACGCGCAGCGTCCGTCTCGAAACCTCGTGAGTCGATTTGCGGACTGGTACCGGGGGTTTCGAGACGCTCACTTCGTTCGCTCCTCAACCAGCCGTGGCCGGGAAGACACCCATCTAGAGAGTCGCCAGTTTGGCTGCGACCGGCCCAAGACGCACAGCAACCGGCACAAAACCGACCTCCCCGCCCCCCGGCCGGTCGAGGAGGACGCGCAGCAACCGGCACAAAACCGGCTTACCCATCCCCCGGCTGGTTGAGGAGGACGCGCAGCGTCCGTCTCGAAACCCCGTGAGTCGGTTTGCGGACCGGTACCGGGGGTTTCGAGACGCTCACTTCGTTCGCTCCTCAACCAGCCGTGGCTAGGAAGACACCCATCTAGAGAGTCGCCAGTTTGGCTGCGACCGGCCCAAGACGCACAGCAACCGGCACAAAACCGGCTTACCCATCCCCCGGCTGGTTGAGGAGGACGCGCAGCGTCCGTCTCGAAACCTCGTGAGTCGGTTTGTGGACTGGCGCCGGGGGGTTTCGAGACGCTCACTTCGTTCGCTCCTCAACCAGCCGGTGAAGAAAGAACCGTTCGCTGCTCAACCAGCCGGTGGAGAGAGAATCGTTCGCTCCTCAACCAGCCGGTGGAGAGAGAATCGTTCGCTCCTCAACCAGCCGGTGGAGAGAGAATCGTTCGCTTCTCAACCAGCCGGTGGAGAGAGAATCGCTCGCTGCTCAACCAGCCGGAGTGAGGTCTGTGGCCGCAGTCAGGGTTCCAGGGAGGTGTAAGACCAGCGGGCCGGCGCACCGTCGACATAGGGCATCACACCGTGAAAGACCGGACCGTCGGCGAAGAGCAAGGGCAGCCAATGGCGGTCACCGTCCCACATGGGCAGTTCATCGAGCCGATCAATCGGTTGCCAGGCGAGTGGCCCGTCCTCATTGTGCTGCGGCGGGACGCCGGTGAAGGCGTCGACGATGAAGATGAAACCGAACCAGTCCTCACCGCCGGCGCCGAAACCCGGCCAGGAGACCGTGCCCCGCAGGCGTGCTGAAGTGACCTCGATGCCGGCCTCTTCCCGAAGTTCGCGACACAGGCAGCTGTAGATGTCCTCGTCGGGTTCAAGCTTGCCGCCCAGCCCGTTCCACTTCCCGAGGTGCTGGTCGCCCTCACGGCTACGGTGCACCATGAGGACGCGCCGACGGTCCTCGCTGAGTACATAGCCCAAGGTGCCGATGATCGGGGTATACATCACACCAACACAGTCGAGATCGGCAGGCCAGAATCGGCCCCGATCTCCAATGAGGACGGCGGGCGTCCGGCGGCGACCACCTCGGCACCCAGCACCGCGATCATCGCGCCGTTGTCGGTGCACAACGCGGGACGCGGCCGACGCAACGTGATTCCGGCGGCTTCGGTGCGTTCGGCGAGCAGGCCGCGCAGCCGGGAGTTGGCGGCCACTCCCCCGCCGAGCAGGATCGTGTCGACGCCGAGGTAGTTGCAGGCATCCACGGCTTTGACCGTGAGCACGTCAGCCACAGCTTCTTGGAAGGAGGCCGCCACGTCCGCCACCGGGATGTCGCGACCGGCCAACCTTTCGGTCTCCACCCAGCGCGACACTGCCGTCTTCAGCCCGGAAAAGGAGTAGTCGAAGCGATGCTTCGCCTGATCCTTGCCCGCGGTCAGGCCGCGCGGGAAGCGAATCGCCTTCGGGTTGCCGTGCGCTGCCAGCTTGTCGATCACCGGCCCGCCGGGGTAGCTCAGGTCCAGAACCCGGGCCACTTTGTCGTAGGCTTCGCCGGCGGCGTCATCGATGGTGGCGCCCAGTTCGGTGATGTCACCGGTGATGTCACGAATATGGAGCAGCGAGGTATGCCCACCGGACACCAACAGCGCGGCCAGTTCGCTCGGCAGCGGGCCGTGGTCGAGCAGATCCACAGAGACATGCCCCACGAGGTGATTGAGTCCGTACAGCGGCTTGTTCAGAGCCACGGCCAGCGCCTTGGCGGCGGCCAGGCCAACCACCAGTGCCCCCATCAGGCCCGGACCCGCAGTCACCGCGATCGCATCCACCTCAGACAAATCGATGTCGGCAGCTTCGGTGGCGCGTCGAAGTGTCGGCACCAGCGCCTGAAGGTGAGCTCGGCTAGCCACTTCGGGCACCACCCCGCCGAAACGCACATGTTCGGCCACGGAGGACGCCACCTCGTTGGCCAACAACTCATGACCGCGCACGATCCCGATACCGGTCTCGTCGCAACTGGATTCGATGCCCAACACCAGCGGGCCGACGCCGCCGCGGACGCTACGTTCACTCATCAGGCCAAGGCCCACTCGGAAATCTCGTCACCAACCGGACGCAGCATGACCCAGGCATCATGGCCCGGACCGTAATAGTCACGCCGTTGACTGATCTCATCGAAGCCCAAGCTCTTGTACAGCGACACCGCGGGCAGGTTGTCGGTGCGCACTTCGAGCAGCATCCGATCCGCACCGCTGGCCTGGGCCCAATCCAGGCCAGCAAGGATCAGTCGGGCGCCCACCCCCTGTCGCCGAGCGTCGGGATGAACAATGACCCGATTCAGGTCGGCCATGTCGGCCACACAACGAAAAGCCGCCACACCGAGGATCGCACCATCGGCATCGGTATTGACCATGACGCAGGAATCCGGAGAGCTCAGCTCGTCCGACCAGACCTGGGCCGACCAGTTCTCCTGGTGCGGGAAGCTGTCGCGTTCCAAGTCCATGATGCTGTCGAGTTGGTCGGGTTCCGCGTGAGTGATGATCATGGCGCCTCCGGGGGTTCTGCAACCATCATCGCAATGCGAGGCTGTGCCAAGGTGGATTTCCGGGTTGTGGGCACCGTCGCGTCGGGCCGCCGCAGATACAGCGGTTCCGTGCCGACCGCCGGCAGGGCATCGCTGGCAGCAAGCAATCCGGCATCGATGATGATCGGGCCGCCGACCGGGCGTCCGGTCAGCTGAGCACCAGGACCGGCCAGTGCCAGGTCAGGCACCTCGCTGGGAGCTGAGACGAAGGGGCCCTCGCGTCGGATGCCGTCGGCGCTGTACCTGGCCCAGTAGACCTCGCTGCGGCGCGCGTCCGCGACGACGACGAATTCGTCGCTGAGGCCAGTGCCCGCCCATTGCGCGGCGACGATGTCCAGACTGCACACACCCCGCACCTCGATACCGAGCACCTCAGCCAGCGTGATAGCCGCAGCCACGCCGACGCGCAGCCCGGTGAAAGGCCCCGGCCCGACCCCGACGTGCACCGCTGTCAGCTCAGAAAAGGCAACTCCTGAGGTGGCCATCACCTGCTGCACCAGCGGCAGCAGCTGCTCGGCGTGCGCCCGGGTACTCTCGAACGCTTCGGAGGCGAGCACCGCGCCATCGCGAGCCAGTCCAACCCGGACATCGGTGGCAGTGTCGATGCCCAGCACCACACTCACGATTCCTCCAACTGCGCCAACACACCGCTCCACCGCGGCCCCACTCCGGTGACGAAGATCCAACGGGTCTCATCTGTGGGATCGAGACTACGCCGAATATCGATCTCCAATCGATCCGAGGCCAGCCCTTCTGCAATGCCGGTGCCCCATTCGACGAGCGTCACCGAATCCTCGGCAGACGCGTCCAGGTCGAGGTCGTCCAGTTCTGCAGCAGAGCCCAGTCGGTAGGCGTCGACGTGCACCAGATCCGGACCATCGCCCTGCGCCCGATGCACCCGGGAGAGCACGAACGTCGGCGAGATGACCGCTCCGGCGACGTTCAGCCCGGCTCCGATTCCTTGGGTCAGGGTTGTCTTTCCGGCGCCCAACTCCCCCGAGGCGATGATGACATCACCGGCGCGCAGCACGCCGGCCAGTCGCCGTCCGAAAGCCTGGGTATCGTCGGCACTCGCCGCGCGCACGCACAGCGCCAACTCCCTGGCCAGCCGCAGGCTCGATCCGGTCCGCGATACCTCGACGAAGCCATGGCGCTGCCACCACGCCACCACCGCCGGAAATTCTGCCCGGGCCACCAACTCGACGCGACCGACTTTGCGCACACTCAGTGCTTCCAGGACCACTTCGACCATCGCAGAGGCGACTCCGTGGCGTTGGAAGATCGGACGCACCGACACCCGGTGAATACCGGCTACCGCATCATCGATGCTCACGATGAGTGCACCGGCGGGCTCATCATCGATCAGCGCCAACACTCCGAAACCGGCGGCGAGCGCTGCCCGCACCCCAGCCGGGGTTTCGGTCAGCGCCGGGGGCGGCGGATCGACCTTGGGTCGGTTCCCGAAGGCATCCAGAATCACTGCGGCAAGGGCCTCGGCGTCCTGATCGAGCGCCTGCACCACCTGCAGCCGTCGACCGTCATTGAGCACGCTCTCGGCGAGCACGCTGCGCTTCATGACTTCCTCCGTGCGGCTGGGACCAACCGCTGAATCCTACTCGGACGCTGAGCGAGCCCGATTTCAGAGCTGCGCGGTCTCGACGATCTGCCGGGGTTCGGCGAAGTGACAGGCCGACTGATGCCCACTCTCGCCGTCAGGACGCTCCACCAACAGCGGAACCTCCACCTTGCAGATGTCCTGAGCCCGCCAGCAGCGGGTGTGGAAGCGACAACCCGACGGCGGGTTGGCCGGGGACGGCACATCACCGGAGAGCACGATCTGCTCGCGTTGCACCGTCGGATCCGGCAGCGGAACCGCCGAGAGCAAGGCCTGCGTGTAGGGATGCGTGGGACGTTCGTAGATCTCAGCATCGTTGCCGATCTCGGCGATCTTGCCCAGATACATCACGGCCACGCGATCAGAAATGTGGCGCACCACCGAAAGGTCGTGGGCAATGAAGATGTAGGACAAGCTCAGTTCCTTCTGAAGCTTGGCCAGCAGGTTCACCACCTGCGCCTGCACCGACACGTCCAGCGCCGACACCGGCTCGTCACAGATCAACACCTTGGGGTTCAAAGCCAGACCTCGGGCCACGCCGATCCGCTGCCGCTGCCCACCGGAGAACTGATGCGGGTAGCGGTTGATGTGTTCGGGTGAGAGACCCACCAAGTCGAGCAGGTCGCGCACCTTCTGACGGCGAGACCCCTTCGGGGCCACCTCCGGATGGATGTCGAACGGCTCGCCGATGATGTCCCCGACGGTCATCCGCGGATTCAGCGACGTGTACGGGTCCTGGAAGACGATCTGGATGTCGCGACGCAGCCTGCGCATCGCCCCACCCTTCTGGGAGTACATGTCGATACCGTCGAAGGTCACCCGGCCACTGGTGGGCTCCTCCAGCCGCATCAAGAGCCGACCCAGGGTCGACTTGCCGCAGCCGGACTCGCCGACCACACCCAGGGTCTCACCGCGACGTAGCTCGAAGCTGACTCCATCGACGGCACGAACATGACCGGTAACCCGGCGGATCACACCGGTCTTGATCGGGTAGTACTTCACCAGGTCCTCGGCGGAAAGGATCACATCATCATTCATCGCCGTACACCTCCTTTACACGATGGCACGCTGCAGCACGGCCGGCGACCACCTCTTCCAGTGGTGGCGGTTCGCCCTCCCGGCAGATATCCACGGCGTAGCGACAGCGCGGATGGAAGGGGCAACCGGCCGGCATCGCCAACAGGTTCGGCGGCAGACCGCCGATGGCATTCAGCGTCTGGCCCTTCAGGTCCAAGCGCGGGATCGACTCCAACAGGCCCTTGGTGTACGGATGCGCGGGTCGGGCGTACAGGTCAACCACCCCAGCGGTCTCAACCAGGCGTCCGGCGTACATCACGGCGATGCGGTCGGCGACGTCGGCCACCACGCCCAGATCGTGGGTGATCAGGATCAAGCCCATGCCGGCTTCGTCCTGCAACTCCTTCAGCAGACCCATGATCTGGGCCTGCACCGTCACGTCCAAGGCAGTGGTCGGTTCATCGGCGATCAGGACCACCGGATCGAGCGCGATCGCCATGGCGATCATGATGCGCTGGCGCATGCCGCCGGAGAACTGATGGGGATAGGCACGCACTCGTTCTCTGGCAGCCGGAATGTGCACCCGTTCCATCAGCCCGATGGCCTTGGCCTCGGCGTCGGCGCGGTTCATGCCCCGGTGTTGGCGGAACATCTCGGCGATCTGCCAGCCGACAGGGAAGACCGGATTCAGTGAGCTCAGCGCGTCCTGGAAGATCATCGAGATTCCGGGCCCGCGCACCTTCCGGCGCTCCTTCTCCGGCAGCGTGAGCAGATCGGTGCCACGGAACTTCACTTCACCGCCGGTGACGAAACCCGGCGGGCTGTCCAGGATGCCCATGATGGCTTGCGCGGTCACGGACTTTCCCGAACCGGATTCGCCCAGGATTGCCAGCGTTTCGCGGGCGTACAACTCGAAGGAAACGCCGTTGATCGCGTGCGCCACGCCATCACGCATCCGGAACTCCACGCGCAGGTCATTGACCTCGAGGAGCTTTTCGTTGGTATTCACCGTCGTCACCTCAACTTCGGATCCATGGCGTCACGGACCACTTCGCCCATCATGATGAAGGCGAGCACGGTCAGCGACAGGAAGACTGACGGGAAGATCAGCATGTGCGGGGCTGCCCGGATATAGCCCAGACCAGAGGCCTCAGAGATCGCCTGGCCCCACGAAATCGCTGGCGGCCGCAGCCCGATCCCCAGGAAGGACAGGGTCGCTTCGGCAGCGATGTAGGCACCGAGGTCGATGGTCGAGACCACGATCACCGGAACCATCGAGTTCGGTACGACATGGGAGGTCACCACACGCCACGGGCTTCCACCCAAGGCGCGCGCCGCCTGGACGTATTCCAACGGGTTGACCTGCATCACGCTGGAGCGCATCAACCGGAAGATATTCGGCCATCCCAAGATCGCCAGCGCGAACACGACTTTGCCGATCACCACCATGTAAGGGGTGTCGTAGTCGCTGGGGAAGGTGAACATGATCAGGATGCCGCCCAGCAGCAGCGGAATCGCGAAGAAGACATCAGCGGTCCGCGAAAGCAGGGTGTCCAACCATCCGCCCACGTAGCCACCGGTGGTTCCGATGCCCACGCCGATCACGGCGGTGACGAAGGCGGTCAGCACGCCGACCAGGATGGACGCCCGAGCACCGTAGATGGTTCGGGCATAGACATCACAGCCAAGCAGGTCTCTGCCGAACCAGGCGTCAGCGCTAGGGGCGTCACGCGCCAACTCGAGCGGACAGTCGTACGGGTCCTTGTTTGTGAACAGGCCAGGGAAGGCGGCCATCAGCACGAAGATCACGATCAGTGCGGCGGAGATCCAGAACAGCGGACTGCGGCGCATCGCCTCCCAGGCGTCGGCGCCCAGCGACCGCGCGGGCGCAGCACTCTGTTCGTCGAGGGGTGGCTGCCGCACAATGCCGTCGATAGCGCCCTCAGGCAGCAGGGGTTGCGAGCTCGAGCCGTAGGTGTCAGTCATGGCTGATCCTCGGATCCAGGACGCCGTAGAGAATGTCGACCAAGAGGTTCACCACCAAGTAGACGAAGACGAGAACGACCACCGCACCCACCACACTGACACCATCGCGCTGGGTGATGCTGCGGAAGATGAAGTAGCCGATGCCGTTGATATTGAAGATGCGCTCGGTCACGATCGCGCCGCCCATGAGCGCGCCGAAGCTGGCACCGATATATGTCACGACCGGGATCAACGAGTTACGCAAGGCGTGTATCCCGATGGCGCGTTTGGGCGATAGACCCTTCGCTTTGGCGGTTCGCACGTAGTCCGCTCGAAGGTTCTCCACCAGATTGGTACGAGTGAGTCGTGCCGCGTACGCCACCGAGAGGGCACCGAGCACCATGCCAGGAAGCAGGAGTTGATACCACGTGCCTTCGGTCGCTGTCACCGGGAACCATCCCAGTTTGATGCCGAAGATCATCTGGGCCAGGCCACCAAGGACGAATACGGGGATCGAGATCAGCAGCAGGGTGCTGACGGTGACCAGGTTGTCAACGAACTTGCCCTTGCGGATGCCGGCCAGGACACCGGCGGAAATGCCCACCAGGATTTCGAAGGCAATCGCGATCAACGCCAGCTTCAGTGTCACCGGATAGCGGATCGCGAGTTCGTGAAGAACGGAGTTGCCGTAGAAGTTGGTACCCAGATCACCCTGCACCAGCTTGCCTAGATACAAGGCGTACTGGACGATGAAGGGTTTGTCGAGGTTGTACTCGGCTCGAAAAGCCGCAACGTAGGCCGGCGAACACGGCCGCTCGCCACAGCGACCCACCGTCGGGTCGCCAGGGAGCAGGAACACCAGCGCAAAGATCAGAAATGTCGCACCCAGTAATACTGGGATCATCTGCAAGATTCGTCGGACAATGAACTTGCCCATCAATACCTCCAAGACTGCAATCAAGTCGGATCGGCCCGCCGGCAGCAACCGGCGGGCCGATCACACTCAGAGTGCAGACTAGTTCAGAACGACCGAACCGAAGTCGAACGTCGAGAACGGCGTCATCTTGATGGACTTGATCTTGGTCGACCAGCCGAACTGGCTCTGCTGGTACCACAGCGGAATCGTCGGCATGTCCTGACCCAGAATCTCCTCGGCCTGCTGGTACAGCGTGTTGGCCTCGTCGTTGGTCTTCGCCGCCGCTGCCTGCTTCAGCAGAGCGTCGAACTTCGGGTTGGAGTAGTCGCCGTCATTGGACGAAGCACCCGTGGCGTAGATCGGGGTCAAGAAGTTCTCGATCGACGGGTAGTCCATCTGCCAGCCACCGCGGTAGAGGCCCTTGTACTCACGGGCGTTGATGCCCTTGCGCAGGGTCTTGAAGTCCGGGGTCACCTCGACCGAGCACTTCATGCCCAGGTTCTGCTGGAGCTGGTTGCAGAACGCGTCAGCCCACAGCTTGTGGCCACCATCACCGTTCACGTAGACCGGCATGGTGCCCTTGTAGCCGCCGGCCTCGGTGTAGAGCTGCTTGGCCTTGGCGGCATCGAAGGTGCAGTTCTCGCCACAGGCGTCGGCCTTGTAGCCGTCCACCACCGGGGAGACCCAGCCGGTAGCCGGAGTCCGGGCGCCAGCGAAGATCTGCTTGGTGATCAACGCGCGATCGAAGCCCATCGAAATGGCGTCACGCATCTTGGTGTTCTTGAAGTTGTCGTCCTTCGGGGAGAAGGTCAGCACCTGGATGATGCCGGTGTCGCGGACACCGTTGCGGTCCGCGAGGTCGGTCTTCCAGGCGTCGTCGACCAACTGGTCGGACGGGATCACATCGGTGACATCAAGGTTGTTGGCCACAACGTCGTTGTAGGCGGCGTTGGTGTCGTTGTAGATGCGGAAGGTGATCTTGTCCACCGAACCGGTGTTCTTGCCGGAGTAGTCAGCGAACTTGTCCAGGACCATCTCGGTGTCGGTCTTCGAGGTCAACTTGTAGGGGCCGGCGCCGATCGGTGCATCGCCGAAAGCCTTCTTGCCCTCGGAGGTGTCAGCGAAGAAAGCGTCAGGCTGCGGCATGAACGCGGTGTAGCCCAGACGAACCTCGAGGTTCGAGGTCGGCGAGCTGGTGGTGATGGTGAAGGTGTAGTCATCAACAACCTTCAGACCGCTCATGGTCTCAGCCTTCGGAGGCTGGTTCTCGCAGTCGGATTCGCCAGCGGCGGTCATGCCGCACTGCAGGTCGGCGTAGCCGGCGATGGGCTCGAAGAAGTAGGAGTTCAACTGGCCGTTCGGACCGTAGGCGCCCCAGTTCCAGGCGTCAACGAAGTTCTTGGCCTTCACTTCGGTGCCGTCGGCGAACTTGTAGCCCTGGTTCAACGTCACGGTGAAGTTGGTTGCGTCAGTGGTCTCGATCGACTTCGCGATATCGAGCTCAGGGGCCGCGGTATCGGCGTTGTAGTGGACCAGCTTGGCGGTGATGGCGTCCAAGACATTGCCACCACAGACCTCATTGGTTGAGGTACCGATCAAAGGGTTTTCCGGCGTACAGCCGCGGACGGTGATGGCAGAACCGCTAGCCGCGGGGGTGCCACCGGAACATGAACTGACCATCAGGCCAGCAGCTGCCAACGCGGCAACGGCAACGACACGAGTGGTAACTCGCATTTGACCTCCTCATAGAGAGCACGTCACCCGACGTCGGGCAACATTTCTGCCGCTGGAGTTTGCGGCATGAGGCCTTAGTATCCCGCCAAATGCAGCGACGGAAGACCGTGGCCGCGTTTGGGCACACATTGTGACGTGATGGTTATTTTTTCCGACCAGTTCTGCACGTTCGTGCAGTCACTGACGCTTTTGTGACACAAACGTTCAGGGCTGGTTCCGCAGGAGCGCATCGATGGCCTGCGGCAGCACTGCGGCAAGCTCCTGCGGCGTCACCGGGCCTGGTGTTGACGAAGCAGCAAGCGCCTGCATGCTCGCCGCGGCGATTCCGGCACTCCGAGCGTCTCGTCCCGCTGCCAGCAGAGCTCCGGCGATCCCGGCCAGGACATCCCCCGATCCTGCCTGCGCCGTCCACGCAGGCCCGGGCAGGGCGCACTCGACGACGGCATTGTCCGGGGTCGCCAGGTATTGGGTGGCCCCCTTCATCAACACGGTGCATCCGGTCCGCTCGGAGGCGCGACACACCGCCGTCAGCGGATCTGCGACCACCGCGGCCCGTTCCTCCCCCAGGAGGAAGGCCAGCTCACCGGCATGCGGAGTCAGCAGCACGTCGCCATGGCCCTGATCAGGGAGATGCCTCAGCGCGTCGGCGTCGACCACCAGGGGCATGCCCGATGCCACAGCCTCGGCGACTGCTGTGGCCGGGCCTCGGTTACCCCAGCCAGAGCCGAGCACCAACGCCTGCACCCGACCGGGGGCCGAAACGACGTTCGGAAGGTGGGCGACCACAGCGCGGGCGACGTCGGCAGGCCCCAGATAGCGAACCATGCCGGCACCGGCGTGAGTGGCACCGGCGGCGCCCAGGACGGCCGCTCCCGGGTAGTCGGTCGAGCCCGTGTTCAGCCCCACCACACCGCGGGAATACTTGTCGCTGTTGGCATCGGGAACCGGCCAGTGCTCCACCAGGTCCGAAGCGGTCCACTGTCGCAGCGCAGACTGGTCGAAATGCAGCCCGATATCGACCAACTGAACCTCCCCACAGGCCGTCTTCGCCGGCTCCATGAGTTGACACAACTTGTGGCCACCGAAGGTCACGGTCAGCGCGGCCCTGAAATGCGGGGCATCGACGAAGGGCGGCTCCGGCGCCAACCCGGACGGCAGATCCACCGCTACCACCGGCACGCCCAGCGCGACGCACCGATCCGCGAAATCAGCTACCTCTGGACTCAGCCCCGGCCGTGACCCGATACCGGCCACGCCATCGATCACCGCGTCCAGGCGGCTCAACTGATCCTGGGCCGCGACACGGTCCACTTCCCGTCCACCCGCAGCCAGAAAAGCAGCCCAGCCTTCCTCATGAACCGCGGATCCCACCCGCCAGGCCGACACGGACACGCCCCGGCGGGCCAGCCGCACACCGGCGTAGAGCGCGTCCCCACCGTTGTTCCCCGACCCGAGAACCAGCAGCACCCGAGCGCCATAGACGGCACCGGTTCGGGTCCACAGCGGCAACCGACGCAGCACTGCGGTGGCCAGTCCGGCAGCGGCCCGCTGCATCAAGGTGTCTGCTCCCACCTCGGCGAAGGCCCGCTCCTCGGCGGCTCGGACCTGCGCGACGCGGTAGCCGAGAATCACGACTCGCAGACCACCATCGCCGCCGCGACGCCGGCATCGTGGGTGATCGACAGAAACACGTTCACAACCCCGAGCTCGGCCAGCCGCTCAGCCACGGTGCCGTGGAAGACGAAGTAGGGCTGTCCGGACTCCTCGGACAGTACCTCGACGTCGGTCCATACCAGTCCACGCGGCGCTCCCACGGCCTTCGCCAATGCCTCCTTGGCGGCGAATCGGCCGGCTAGTCGCTCCGTCGGCGCGTCCCGCTCGGCCTCGGTGAACAGACGCTCCGGCACACCGCTGCGTTCGGTCGCCCGCGAGAACCGGAAGACCTCGGTGATGTCCAACCCAATGCCTACGATCATGTCAACACTCCGCTGTGAATCACTCCACCGTGACGCTCTTGGCCAGATTACGGGGTTGATCGACGTCGAAGCCCTTCAACGTCGCCAATTCACAGGCGAACATCTGCAGTGGCACCGTGGCGACCAACGGCTGCAGCAGCGTTGACACCTTGGGCAGCGAGAAAAGGATGTCGGCATAGGGCTCCACCTCGACATCACCCTCCTCGGCCAGCACGATCGTCAATGCGCCCCGCGCCCGAACCTCCTGGATGTTGGAGACCACCTTGTCGTGAAGCTGGTCGCGACCCTGCGGCGGCACCACCACGAAGATCGGAAGCTGATCCTCCACCAACGCGATCGGCCCGTGCTTGAGCTCTCCGGCCGGGAATCCCTCGGCGTGCAGATAGGCCAGCTCCTTCAGCTTGAGCGCCCCCTCCAGTGCCACCGGGTAGCCGACGTGGCGTCCCAGGAAGAGCACCGAACGAGTGTCGACGAACCGGGCCGCCACCTCGCGAATCTGACCGATCCGATCCAGCACTTCCTGGATCAGCGGCGGCGTCGCCGCCAGCTCATTCATGACGTTGTGGATCTCGTCGTCGAACATCGCGCCGCGCACCTGAGCCAGATACAGCCCCAGCAGGTAGCAGGCCGCCACCTGCGTGAGGAAGCCCTTGGTGGAGGCGACGCCGATCTCGGGACCGGCATGGGTATAAATCACGGCATCGGATTCACGCGGGATGGTGGCGCCGTTGGTGTTGCAGATGGCGATCACTTTCGCCTTCTGCTCACGGGCGTGCCGGATCGCCATCAGGGTGTCGGCCGTCTCACCCGACTGACTGATCGTGACAACCAGGGTGGTTGGGCTGATGATCGGATCCCGGTAGCGGAATTCACTGGCGATCTCCACCTCACAAGGCACCCGGGTCCAGTGCTCGATCGCGTACTTAGCGACCAGGCCGGCGTAGTAGGCGGTGCCGCAGGCGACGATGATGATCTTGTCGACCGAACGCAACTCGGCCTCCGGAATGCGCAACTCATCGAGGGTCAGCGCACCCTCCGGGGTGTAGCGGCCCAGCAGCGTGTCGGCCACCGCCTTGGGCTGTTCGTAGATCTCCTTGCGCATGAACCAGTCGTAGCCGCCCTTCTCGGCAGCAGAGGTGTCCCACGTGACCTCGAAGGGATGCGTCTCGGCCGGTCCGCCGAAGAAGTCGGTGACAGTGATGCTCTCAGCAGTCACGTCAACCAGCTGATCCTGCCCCAGCTCGATCGCCGACCGCGTGAACTCGATGAAAGCGGCCACATCGGAGGCCACGAAGTTCTCGCCGTCACCAACGCCCACCACCAGCGGCGAGTTGCGCCGCGCGGCCACCAGCCGTCCGGGCTGGAGGGCATCGATCGCCACCAGCGTGAAAGCGCCTGCCAGCCGCTGACACACCGTCCGCATACCGTCGGCGAGGTCGGCGCCCTTGGCCAACTCGACGCCCAGCAACTGGGCGGCCACCTCGGTGTCGGTCTCGGAGGAGAACTCGATTCCTTGAGCTTGCAGTTCGGCGCGCAACGCCGCGAAGTTCTCAATGATCCCGTTGTGGATCAGGGCAACGCGGCCGTCGGACGACACATGGGGATGTGCGTTGCTATCGGTAGGCCCACCGTGGGTCGCCCACCGGGTGTGTCCGATTGCGGTTCCGGTATCGGGTAACGGAGACTGCGCCAACAACGCGTCCAGATTCGCAATCTTGCCGGCCTTCTTGCGCACCTGAATGGTGCCGTCCAGCACCGCGACTCCCGCCGAGTCGTAGCCGCGATATTCCATACGCCGCAGTCCCTCCACGACTACGGTGCGAGCAACCCGAGGACCGACATACCCGATAATTCCACACATAGGCGCCACTGTAGTGGTCACGGCGAGGTAGCCGAATTCGGACGGCGTATCATCCTGCGCGAAGAGAGGGAGGCCGATGACCAGTCACGCGGTGAGCGGTGGTGGTGCGCCCGAAGACAACCCCTACGGCCCCTACCTGACTTTGGATCGGCAACTCTGGGCGTCACTGGCAGAGTCGCGCTCGTTGACACTGGATGAGGAGACGCTGACCCGCTTGCGCGGCGTCGGTGACCCGACCGACACCAACGAGGTCCGCGAGGTCTACCGCCCGCTGACCGAGTTGCTGGGCCTGTACTGCCAACGCACCGGTGATCTGTTCTCAGCGAGTCACGAGTTTCTCGGGCTGACCGGGCGCCGCACACCCTTCGTGATCGGCGTAGCGGGCTCGGTCGCCGTGGGAAAATCGACCACCGCTCGACTGCTCGCCGAATTGCTGCGGCGCCTGCCGCGACAGCCGCGAGTCGAGCTGGTCACCACTGATGGATTCCTTTACCCCAATGCCACCTTGGAGAAGCTCGGCCTGCTGGAGCGCAAGGGCTATCCGGAGTCCTACGATCGCAAGCGGCTGTTGAAATTCGTCATGGACGTCAAGTCCGGGGCCCCGCAGGTGAGCGCACCGGTCTACTCCCATCACAGCTACGACATCGTGCCCGATGAGTTCATCACGGTGAACCGTCCCGACATCCTCATCGTGGAGGGGCTCAATGTGCTGCAAGCGCCCCGCCAGCGCAGCGATGGCACCATGGGACTGTCGGTGAGCGATTTCTTCGACTTCTCGGTGTACGTCGACGCCGCCGATTCCGACATTCGTCAGTGGTATCTGGATCGTTTCTTGGAGTTGTGGCATACCGCTTTCCGGGACCCGAATTCGTACTTCGTGCGTTTCAGTTCGCTGAGCGAATCCGAGGCGACCCAGATGGCATTGGAGATCTGGGACACGGTGAATGGGCCGAACCTGGATCGGAACATTCGACCCACCCGAGGACGGGCCACCGCGATCTTGCGCAAAGGACCTGATCATCAGGTGAGCTGGGTTCGCATCCGGAAGGTGTGAGGATACCCCTGCGCAGCCTTCCCCCTGACCGCGCTGCACCGCTATTCTTCGGCTGGGGATGCGGCTGCGATTGGCACGCTTGGTCCCGGGGGGATGACGTGATCGAAACACTGACGAGTGATGACGCGCGCGCAGCAGTTCGACTCTGGGAAGAGACCGATCTGACTCGACCGTGGAATGACGCCAGTTCGGATTTTCTCACCGCGGTGAAGGGGGCCACCGCTGCGGTGCTGGGGATCCGTGACGGAAACACACTGGTAGGCACCGTCATGGTCGGCTTCGACGGTCATCGCGGCTGGGCCTACTACCTGGCGGTGAAGCCGAGCCATCGAGGTCGTGGGCTTGGTCGCCAACTGATGACCGGAGCCGAGACCTGGCTGCGCAAACAAGGGGCGCCGAAGATCCAATTCATGGTGCGTGCCGAGAACAATGAGGTGGTCGACTTCTACACCCACCTCGGGTATGTGCCGCAATATGTGCAGGTGCTCGGTCGCCGGCTGAGCTGAGCTCAGCCCGCGACGGGCATGGCATGATGGGCCTGCCCTGCCCGGCCGTGAGCTACCCAGAGGAGGCCCGATGCCGATGGAGTCCCGCGGTTTGAGGCGACCGATCTCGCGACGCACGCTGCTGACCGCGGCCGCCCTGGCACCGGTACTCAGCGCGTGCACCACCAATCCGATCAGCTCCGGCCCAACCCTCACCACGGGGGTGCTTCATTCCACAGCCACCGGCCAGGATCACGAATGGGCGATCTGGTACCCGTCGGGCGCCGACCAAAGCTCGCATCTTCCGGTGGTGATCGTCCTGCACGGCTTAGGCGACACCATCGACGCGGTTCAAGAGCTTGGCTACACCACCCAGGCCACCACCGTGATCAAAGCCGGAGCAGCACCGTTCGCTCTCGCCGCGGTGAACGGCTCCGATCTGTTCTGGCAGAAGGTGGGCTCCCAGGACGCCGGCGCCATGGTGGCCAAGGAATTCGTCGGCGTACTCAACGACAACGGCCTAGATACCTCCCGCATGGCGCTGACCGGCTGGTCGATGGGCGGTTGGGGGACGCTCCGGCTCGCCGAGGATGAACTCCACGGAAAGCTCCGTGCGGTCGCCGCGATCAGCACACCCTGCTACCCGGACTACAAGTTCGTGCCGGGGCCCTACCAGGAGGTGTTGAGTCGCAAGCTGTTCGAAACCGGAAACTTCTACACCCACCCGAACCGATTGACCGATCTTCCGATCTTCCTCGCCTGTGGCACCGATGACCCCTTCGAGGTCGGCAACGAGAACTTCGTGATCATTCTGGATTCCGAACCCGGTGTGCTGCAGCCCACGCGCGAGTTCGGCCCCGGCGGTCACGATGCTGACTACTGGAGATCAGTCGCGGCGGCCCAGTTCGCTTTCCTCAGCGAACACCTCGCCTGAATCCTGATTCAGCAGCGAGATCGGATCGGCGTCCATCAGCTGGGTGGCGGCCCGGATCAACTCCTCGTCGACCACATTGCGATGGAAAGACCACGAGGCGCTGAGACGTCCGCCGACGAACACCAAAGTGATGGTGATCCCAGCAAGATCGGACGTGGTCGACAACACGCCCAGACCCCGCAGATCAGGCCGCAGCCACGGCAGCATCTCGATGCCGCGGTGGCGGGGCGCAAAGACATAGGCCAGCTCCGAGTGCGGCTTCACCGGATTCACCGGCCCGTCGTCGGGGCCGGTGACTGTGTGGCGTTTCACGATGGCCGAAGCCAGGGTGAGGAGCACGCGCCCAGAGGTGGCCGTCGCAGCGATCACCCGACCGGCTTCGACCGGGTCGTCGGGAAGTTGTTGGCAGAAGCCGACCACCAGGTTGCCACGCGCTTGGACACCGGCCGGCAAATGCCGACGGCAGTCGTAGAGCACCGTGGTGTCGACTGAGATGGGTACCCCGACAGCCCGAAGCGCACGACGCGCCAGTATCAAGTAGATGCTGGCCATCGAGGTGTCCTCGGCGCGGCTGCGCCGCCACTGCTTGATGCGTTGCCAACTGTCGCGGCCTATCACGGTGAAGTACACCGCAAGGTCGGGCTCGCGTACCGGCTCTGCCACCACCGGGTCAGCCGGCACTCTCGGTTCGATGGGTTTCGTGAACCGTTGGCGCACCAGCGGCAGCAGCCGTTGCTTGCCGGGGCCGAAGGTATTGGCCAGGGCCACCCGGACCGGGTGCCTGATGACCTCCTGCCGGGCCCACGCTGGAATGTCGTCACCGGCCGCGACGTGAACAAGGGCGCTGACGCTGTTGAGGATGGGCTGGGCGTCACCCAGCGCATGATTCTGCCGGTAGATCAGAAAGCTCCCAGCCCGGATGATCAGCGTCGCTTCCGGACCAGCGATCCGTTGGGATTGAAGCAGGAGCCGATTCGCCAGCGCCAATACCTCCGGCTCTGGGGTGTCGACCTGCACCAGCGGCGCGTCCAGTTCGACCACGGCTTCGTGGGCCAACTGCGGCAAGGCGGAGGGGTCGAATCGCCAGTGAGCGCGATCCTCGCTGATGGAGTAGCCCAGCCGCGTGTTCTCACCCAGCTCACCCAGGCGGCAGAAGGCGTCCCGCAATGCGTCGATGTCGGGGAGCCGCAGCGGGCCGACCATGATCGAGGTACTCATGTCGAGCCACATTCGGTCCGCCCACGACATGGGACGCGCAGGTGCAGTCTCAGTCATTCATTTCTCGATCAGCCGACATCAGTCCCTTTGCCCAAGCCAGTGAGCTGACCAGGAGGCACCACGAGTCTGGCATATTCCGCTGTCACGCGCACCAGCCCCGACAACCGATGATGGCTACGAAGCCGCAGTGTGTTCCAAGGAGAGTCGGTCGCGCACAACCTCCGCGAGACGCTCGGCCACGTCGCGCGCGGCTTGCTCGGTCTCAGCCTCAACCATGACCCGCACCAATGGCTCGGTACCGGAGGGACGAAGCAGCACCCGGCCGCGATTCCCCAACTCCTGGGAGGCTTGGGACACCGCAGAAGCAACGACAGGGTCGATGCCCGCGCGAACCTTATTCACCCCGGACACGTTGATCATCACCTGCGGCAACCGCGTCATGATCGCGGCCAGATCCGCCAACGAACGACCGGTCCGCGCCATGCGCGCAGCCAAGTGCAGGGCAGTGAGGACACCGTCGCCGGTGGTCGCAAATTCACTCATAATCACGTGCCCGGACTGTTCGCCACCCAAGGTGAACCCGTTTGCGTTCATGTCTTCCAGGACGTAGCGGTCACCGACCTTGGTCTGGTCGACCTGAATGCCGTGTTCTGCCATGGCGTTGAGGAAGCCCAGATTGCTCATCACCGTGGCGACCACCGTGTCGGAGTGCAGGGTGTGGGTCTCTTTCATCGCCAGTGCCAGGATCGCGAGAATCTGGTCCCCGTCGACCACCTGGCCGGTGGCATCGACCGCGAGGCAACGATCGGCGTCGCCATCCAACGCGATACCGAGGTCGGCCTGGTAGGACACCACGGCCTCCTGCAGGGACTGCATATGGGTGGAGCCGCACTCGTGATTGATGTTGAGACCGTCGGGACTCGCATGCAGAGGCACCACGCGGGCGCCTTGGGCCTCGAAGGCAGATAGGGCCGTCACCGAAGCCGCGCCGTTGGCGCAATCGATCACGACGGTGAGCCCATCAAGGCTGGAGTCGGCTCCCAGGCTGCTCACCAGATGGGCCACATACGCTTCCAAGGCGGTGGAATCATCGTCGGTGATCCGGCCGACCTTGGCGCCCGTTGGCCGCAGCCACACTTCGCCCAGTTGCTGCTCGATGGCGTCCTCAATGACATCGTCAAGCTTGACGCCACCCTTGGCGAAGAATTTGATGCCGTTGTCGGGCATCGGATTGTGACTCGCCGACAGCATGACACCTAGGTCGGCTTCCATGCTGCCGACTAGGTAGGCCACGGCGGGCGTGGGCATGACACCGAGCCGAATGACGTCGACCCCGGCCGAGGCAAGCCCGGCCACGACAGCTGCTTCCAGGAACTCCCCGCTGGCACGGGTATCCCTGCCTACCAGTGCGACCGCCCGGCGATCCTCGGTGAAGGCGCCGGCCTCGGCCAACACATGAGCGGCAGCAACAGACAACTCCAGAGCAATCTCTGCAGTCAGATCCAGATTCGCTACTCCACGAACACCATCGGTGCCGAAAAGACGCGCCATTCCGGTCGCTCGGCGATCAGCGCTTGCTGTACTGCGGAGCCTTACGGGCCTTCTTCAGACCGGCCTTCTTACGTTCCTTGACGCGGGCGTCGCGGGTGAGCAGACCGGCCTTCTTCAGCGCGGGACGGCTGGCCTCGACGTCGACGGCGTTGAGCGCACGGGCAATACCCAAACGCAGTGCACCGGCCTGGCCGGTCACGCCGCCGCCGGTGATGGTGGCGATCACGTCATACGCGCCCATCACGCCAGCGGTCACGAAGGGCTCGTTGACCTCTTGCTGGTGCAGCTTGTTCGGGAAGTAGTCATCCAACGAGCGACCGTTGATCAGGAAGGTGCCGGTGCCGGGGAAGATCCGCACTCGGGCAATCGCCTCCTTGCGGCGGCCGGTGGCAGCCCCGGGGGCGATCACAGCCTGACGCTCGGTGCTGGCCGGACCACTGGGCTCGGCCTCAGCACGGTAGGCGATCTCACGCTCGCCCTCGGTGAAGGGAGTTACCTCGGTGTCTTCGATGTCTTCGACGATCTCGCTCACATTGCTTCCTTGGCTCACTGGGCGATCTGAATGATCTCGTAGGTCTGAGGCTTCTGGGCCTCGTGCGGATGCTCCGGGCCGGCGTAGACCTTGAGCTTCTTGATCTGCTGGCGAGCGATCTTGTTCTTGGGCAGCATGCCCCAAACAGCACGCTCAACGGCCTTGCGGGGATCCTTGGCCAGGAGTTCGCCATAGGGAACCTGCTTCAGGCCGCCGGGACGACCGGAGTGACGCACCGCCATCTTGTCGGTGTCCTTCTTACCGGTCAGGGCGATCTTGGAGGCGTTCACGACGACCACGAAGTCGCCAGTGTCCACGTGCGGTGCGTATTGCGGCTTGTGCTTGCCGCGCAGCAGGGTCGCCGCGGTAACGGCCAGCCGCCCGAGGACGACGTCGGTGGCATCAATCACGAGCCAGTTCCTGGTGATCTCACCAGGCTTGGGGCTGTACGTAGACACGGGTCTTCGTCCTGCTTTCAATGAGTTGTCGTCGTTGTTGGGTGCGGGATCCACTGAACAGAGCAGACCACAGCGCAACAGCGCCTAAGATTACCGCGCCCCTTCCGGGGGGTCAAAACGGTATCTGCACCCCCGCGACGCTACGGTGAGGCCGTCCCGCTACTGGGCGCCCAGGAGCGTCCCGACCTCAGCGTAGCGAGGAGTGGGTAGTAGTGGCTCACCGGGGAGGGACCCGGGGCTCGATGCTAGCCTCAGATGTCGATCACCGCAGGGGGAGCCGTGACCACTGTCTTTTCTCGCGTTGCGCCGCAGCAGTATCAACCACACCGGCTGCACGGCGCCGATCGCGCCTGGCCGGAGACCAACTGCTATGTCGATCTGTGGATCGAACTGCTTTCCGCCTACGGCACGACACCTGAGGCGATGCTCGGTTTCACCGTCACCCAGGACTACGAGGGCGATCAGTTCACCTTCTTCAAGGTCCCTTTGGAGGATCTGGAGAGCCTCTACGGCATCGTGGTGACCGAATTGGCGCTGTATGACTCGGTGGAGGCCCACGTCGCCACCCAGATCGACCGTGGCCGACTCTGCCTGGTCGAGATGGACAGCTTCTTCCTGCCCGACACGGCCGGCACCACGTACCGCACCGAGCATGGCAAGACCACAGTCGGGATCAATCGCATCGATCCGGACGCGGCGAGCATGGACTACTTCCACAACGGCGGCTTCTTCGAGCTGTCCGGGGAGGACTATGCCGGCGTCTTCCAACACGGCGTGGCCCCGGGACTGCGCTGGATCCCCTACACCGAGTTCGCCAAGTTCCCGGCCACCCCGGTGCCCGCCGAGCAGCTCCGCGACACCGCCCGGCAACTGCTGCGCCACCATCTGAAGCGCCGCCCAGCCAGTAATCCGCTGGCGGCCTACGCCGCGGTCTTCGCCGGGCAGGTGGAACAGGTGGCCGAGCGCGGCATGGACTTCTTCCATCTCTATGCGTTCAACACGGTGCGCCAGTTCGGCGCCAATTTCGAGTTGTTGGCCAGCCACCTGGAATGGCTGGACGCCGCCGAATTCAGCGAAGAGATCGTGGCCGCACGACAGATCTCCGATACCGCGAAGACCACCCAGTTCATGTTGGCCAGGGCCGTGGCCCGCCATCGTTTCGCGCCACTGGAGACTGCACTGGAGCCGACGGTGACAGCTTGGAACACACTGATGGCCGGCCTGGACGACAAGGTCGGCTGACTATGCGTCGCTACCTGGACGCCGAGGTCCGCCTGCTGAGCGAGGGCTGGCAGCTGACGCGTTGCGAGCCCGGCGCCATCGACTCACCCGCCGCGCTGGCTGCAGCTCGGGCTGTAACCGCCATCGTTCCAGGCACCGCTGCGGCGGCTTTGGCAGCGGCCGGACGCTTCGACGCCGCCCATCCCGAGCCACTCCAGGATGCCGATTTCTGGTACCACTGCCGACTCGCTGAACCGGCAGGTTCGGCGGTGCTGCGTTTCGAAGGCCTGGCCACGCTGGCCGAGGTGTTCCTCAACGGCGAGCTGATCCTGACCAGTGAGTCAATGTTCGAAAGCCATGACGTGCCTGTCGAACTCACCGGCAGCGACGAGTTGGCGATTCGGTTCGCTGCATTGAGCCAGGCTTTGGCGGCCAAAGGCCCGCGAGCGAAATGGCGCCCACGACTCTTCGACAACCAGGGGCTTCGCCTGGTTCGCACGACGCTGCTGGGACATATGCCGGGTTGGGGTCCGTCCATCCAGGCCGTCGGCCCGTACCGCGAGATCAGTGTGATCCGTCCCGGCCGGCTCAGTCTGGACGATCTGCGGATCGCCGCCGACCTGACCGAGGATGGCGTCGGCCTACTGGCCGTCGGAGCTCGGGGCGTGCCGCTCGGGACGGTGGTCCGCTGCGCCGGGGTAGAAGCCGCTTTCGAAGCCGACGGTGACCGAATAATCGCCACCCTCGTCATTGCGGACATTGAACCGTGGTGGCCGCGCACTCATGGCTCACCGGCGCTGTATGACATCGAGCTGGTGCTGGCCGACGGTAGCGTGCACCGGCTGGCGCGCACCGGCTTTCGACACCTGGAGGTCACCGACGCTGACGACTTCGGGCTGCAACTCAACGGCGTGCCGGTCTTCTGCCGGGGCGCGGTGTGGACCAGCGCCGATCTGCTCGGGTTGAGTGGTGATCGCCAGACCTACGCTCCCCTGCTGAAGCGACTGGCGGCGGCCGGGGCCAATATGGTGCGCATTCCCGGAATCACCACCTACGAGGCCCCAGCATTCTTCGATCTGTGCGACGAACTCGGTCTGCTGGTCTTCCAGGACTTCATGTTCGCCAATTTCGACTACCCCGGTGATGAGCCCTTCCTCGATCACGTCCGCGAAGAAGTGCAGCAGTTCTTGGACGCCCGTCAGGGTTGTCCGTCGCTGGCGGTGACCAGTGCGGGCAGCGAGATCGCCCAGCAGGCAGCGATGCTGGGGCTGCCCGAGCCGTTCTGGTATTCGGCGCTGGCGACCGAGCTGTTGCCCAGCTGGGTCGCCGAGTATCGCCCGGATGTGGCCTACGTGCCCGGTTCGCCCTCGGGCGGAGCCTTGCCGTTCAGTGTCGATGCCGGGGTGGGTCATTACTACGGCGTAGGAGCCTACGGCCGTCCGCTGGAGGACGCCCGGCGCGCGTCGGTGCGGTTCACCAGTGAGTGCCTCGCCTTCGCCAATGCCCCCCAACACAGCTCTCTTCCCGCCGACCTCACCGAGGGCAGCACCAGCGACGAGGCGTGGCGTGTCGGGGTGCCGCAGGATCCCGGCACCGACTGGAACTTCGCGGACACCCGTGACCACTACCTCGGGCTGCTGTACGACCGAGACCCGCACATGGTGCGTGCCGAAGACCCGCAGCAATACCTGGCGCTATCGCAGGCCGTCAGCGGGGAGGTTGCCGCCGAGACTTTCGCCGAGTGGCGCGCTGGCGCGACCACCCACGGCGCACTGGTGTTCACCGTGGCCGATCTGGCCCCCGGTTTCGGCTGGGGCATCATCGACTCCAGCCATCAACCCAAGCCGATCTTCTACGCCCTGGCGCGCGCCTGGCGTCCGGTGACGGTGGCGATGACTGATGAGGGAGTCAACGGGCTTCGCATCCACCTGCTCAACGACACTGCCGAAGCGGTGGCCGGCACCGTGGAGGTGTTTGGCATCCGCGACGGCTCGGTGATGGTGTCGCAGGCGAGCCGGGCTGTGGTGCTGGCCGGACGCAGCCGCACCGCCGTGGCCGCCACAGACCTGCTGGGGGGG
>SWCA01001975.1_pt1 | contig 47734 bp, 31 predicted proteins | sample 4692961 | NCBI WGS metagenome assembly SWCA01 (sample SAMN10267275, study PRJNA491770) | bioreactor metagenome | isolation source: DHS bioreactor inoculated with | place: Japan: off Shimokita Peninsula | reverse complement strand
GGGGGGGGAGCTGGTCCAATATCTTTTTCTGGGATGGTAATCCGACCGATGTACCGGACTCCATTTATGATGGTACTACAGGAAAAAAGACCAAATTCTATGCTATTTCCGGGAAAAATGATTGGCCTACCACTACGGATAACTATTACAAATTACGCGATCAAACCGGTTCGCAAGGACTTATCACCGTCAATTATAGCTATGCCCGTTATGGATTGAGCGATAAACCGGTTGAACAGGCAGCCCATCTGGCCGCTCAATGGGTGCGCTATGATAATGGACGGACTAAATTTTGGGAAATTGGAAACGAAAATGCCGGTCCGTGGGAAGCGGGTTGGATGATTGATACAAATACCAATAAGGATGGGCAACCTGAAATTGTTACCGGTCAGCTTTATGGTCAGCATTTTAAAGTTTTTGCCGATTCGATGAGAGCAGCAGCGGATGAGGTTGGCGCAAAAATTTATATCGGCGCACAGGTATTGCATTTTGATGGTGCAACAAGCTGGAATTCGGTGGATAAAACCTGGAATGAAGGAGTGTTTAGCGAAGTTGGCGACGCTGCCGATTTCTACGTAATGCACAACTATTTTGGAACGGATGCAAACGCGGATAATTTACTGTCGGTTGCAGCAACAGAGCCAAAGAAAAACATCGACTTTATTCAGCAGGATGTTATTGACAAAAATGGTTTTCCCAAGCCGGTAGCCCTGACTGAGTATAATATGAATAGTAATTCAGCCAATGCAACCATGGGAAGATCATATATCAATGGTATGCAGGCTACTATTCTCTTTAATGAATTAATTAAGAATAACTTTGGATTAGCAGCCAGGTGGTTGCTTGTAACGGGTGAAGATGGAATGTTTTATCACGGGGATAATGTCAGTTTAAGGTGGCAGCCACGACCGGACTTCTATTATGCTTATTATCAACAAAAATTTACCGGCGATCATGCAATTGCTGCGACTTCTACCAACTCTGATATTTTGGCTTATGCGTCCAGGTTTGCCTCCGCCGAAACCGGGGTTGTGATTGTAAATAAAGCAAAAACTGCCCAGGTGGTGAAAGTCGATCCAAAAAACATCGGTGTTGGAAATCAATACTATAATTACTCATTGACCGGCGGTACCGATAACGGAGATTTTTCGTTGTTTGTATCTGTTAACGGTGTGAGTCCAACCGGAACACAATGGGGTCCCCGCGAAACCCTTGAGACGATTCAGGCAAATGCTTATCCAATTGATGAAGCCATTAAATTGAATGTTCCCGCACGTTCGGTTCAGTTTATCATGATTGAAGCAGGTAACAACCTGCTGTACCCGACAGCTGCTACGAGTGAATTGAAAAATGAACCGGGGCTGATAAATTATCCCAACCCATTCTCGAACTTGACAACCATTCAATTTCAAACTTCGTCAAAGGCATTGGTTGTATTGAATGTTTTTGATTACACGGGGAAGAAAATTTCTACGCTGATAAACGAGGAATTGTCTTCAGGAACTCATCAAATTGATTTTAATGGAAGTTTACTGCCCGCCGGACTGTACTTCTACCAATTGAAAGTTGGAAATTATTCAACAACACGAAAGATGATCCTTAAAAAATAAACCAGCAACATTAAATAATAAACAAACGATTATGAAGATTAAACAGCTAACAATTTTTGCACTCGTCCTCGTTCTGTTCACAGGGAACGTTATCGGCCAAAGGACCTATAAAAATCCGGTTATTCCGGGTTTCCATCCCGATCCGAGTGTCTGTAAAGTTGGTGATAGTTTTTATTTGGTAACCAGCAGTTTCGAGTACTTTCCGGGAGTCCCGGTTTTTCACAGTAAGGACCTTGTCAATTGGGAACAAATTGGACACTGCTTAACACGGCCGTCACAATTGAATTTGGAGAAATGCGGCGTTTCGGGAGGTATTTTTGCGCCTACAATTCGTTATCATGAAGGCACTTTTTACATGATCACGACAAATGTAACAGGCGGAGGTAATTTTATTGTGCACACAACAGATCCGGCCGGCGAATGGTCGGATCCGGTTTGGTTAAAGCAGGGAGGGATCGATCCTTCGCTCTATTTTGAAGGCGACAAATGTTACCTCACGTCCAATCCGGGAAATTGTATCTATTTGTCCGAGATCAACCCGATGACAGGCGAACAACTTTCGGATAGCAGAGCCATTTGGACGGGGACAGGGGGCCGTTACCCTGAAGCCCCGCACATTTATAAAAAGGACGAGTGGTATTACCTGTTGATTTCAGAAGGAGGAACCGAATATGGGCACAAAGTGACCATTGCGCGCAGTAAGCATATCGACGGGCCTTATGATTCGAATCCCGCCAATCCCATCCTGACGCACATGAATGCAAATGCCCAATCAAATCCGATTCAGGGCACGGGGCATGCAGATCTTGTTCAGGCTAGCGACAGTTCCTGGTGGATGGTATTCCTCGCTTTTCGTCCGCAGTCCGGGCTGCACCATATGCTGGGCAGGGAAACTTTTTTAGCTCCCGTGAGATGGGACAAAAACGCTTGGCCTGTTGTCAATGGCGATGGAACGGTTGATTTGACCATGGATGTTCCAACGTTGCCGTTACAACCATTCCCGCAGGTATCTTACGACACCGAATTCAATGAAGATATACTGGGGTTTGAATGGAACTATTTAAGAAATCCCCGGACTGAAAATTATTCATTAAGCGTAAGAAAAGGCTATTTGCGTTTAAAAGCAACGCCAATATCACTGGACGATATTGATTCGCCGACTTTTGTTGGGCGCAGGCAGGAGCACATCGATTTTACGGCCACTGCCGCATTGGAACTTTTTGATACCCAAGAAGGCGATGAATCAGGAATCACCGTATTTATGAACAACAAATCGCATTATGACTTCTTTGTAAAACAAGGCGAAACAGGGGAACGTGTTTTGGTTTTGCGATACCGTTTGGGGGCATTGTCCCACACTGCTGGTGAGATTTCCCTGCCTGAAGGGAATGTCCATCTGCAGGTTCAAGGCGATAAAGATTTTTATTCGTTTGGCTATTCGACTGACGGCAATAATTTCGAAACTTTGGATAAAGTGGATGTACGTTACATCAGTTCTGAAACGGCAGGTGGATTTACAGGAATATACCTTGGCTTGTTTGCAACCTCATCCACGAAATCTTCTAAAGCCTACGCCGATTTTGACAAGTTTGAATATACACCTGGAATTGCAGATTGAATAAAATTGATGCTCCCAATGTTTAATAAGTGAAGCGGTCTCAAATAACCAATTTATTATGAAAAAACGATTCAATCTCATTGGGATTTAGGAGAAGTAAGACCACATTGGACCGGTTGAAAGCCCAATGAGGAGCGCCATACTATGCTAATGCTTAACAGCTCACGATTTGGCCATGATAAAAACTGATGTTCTGGAAATGGCGATACCAGCCAACTGATTCCAGCCTGCACCGGAATGGCGCCAATCGCAGGCGTGCAGCATAGCCCGGGCTTTCACCTTTTGCGTCTTCCCTTCTTTGCCTTAAAGCGCTAAAAAAAGACAGATCGTAGCTGGCTTTTTCACCATGACAAGTCATCTTAATTTTATTTCTAAATTTAACAGCAGTTTATTTGGATAACGGACAAAAATGCGGGAACTGGCTGTAATACTAAAGACATGAAAGGAATCGTATGCATACTTTTTTTTGTGCCTGGTTTTTTATTGGCTCAGGAAGAGAACACAGTTGTAAATGAGGTAGACAATATAATCTTCAAAAAAGATAGCTACTGGAGAGGTGCCGATGGCGCGGCCACCGTTCAACTTGGTTCCGGTAAAATTCTGTGGCTTTTCAGTGATACATTTATCGATCAGGACGGGACAGGTAAACGGTCCAATTCTAAAGCAATGATTCGAAATAGTATCGCTATTCAAGACTCGAATTCATTAGAATCGAGACTGACCTACTACTATAAGGGGACAAAGCAAAAACCGGAAGATTTCTTTGAAATACCGGGTGAAAATTGGCTTTGGACAGGCCACGGAATATTGGTCAATGATAAACTGGTCATATTTCTGATGGAGGAAACTTCCACAAGTTCAGGGCTGGGCTTTGAAGCTATGGGTTGGTATGTTGCAGTAATTGATAATCCTGCGGAGTCTCCCGACGAATGGATCATCAACTACTACAAAGGTCCAAACACCTTCGGTGTCATAGTTGGATCTTCAGCCGTATTGCAGGATGAAAACTTTGTTTATGCATTCGGAACTAAAGAACCTGCAACGCATGAGACTTATTTACTTCGATTGAACAAACGGAAATTAGTGAACGGCGATCTGTCAAAGTTCGAATGGTGGGTTGAAGATTCCTGGACGAACAATGTTTCTGAGGAGCCGGAATCATCTTCTCTTTTCATTGGTCAAACGGAGTTTTCGGTACACTATGACCAGAACTTAAAGAAATACATTCAGATACAAACTTATGGTTTTGGAAATGCGTCAGTTGGATATCGAGTTGCAGACCAACTTCATGGTCCCTGGTCTGAGCCCGTAATAGTGTATGCTCCATCTCTAAAAGAGGATAATGACTATGTTTATACCGCCAATGCCCATCCGGAATATGCTTCGGATGGGCTTCTTGTTACCTACAATATCAACAATTTAGATTTTGCAAGGCTGTTGCGCAATGAGGAAATATACTTCCCGAAGATTATTCGGATACAATTTGAGGATGATGATTAGACTGGTTGTCCTCTTTGGCATCGGAGCGGGCGGTGTGCAGCGATACAATTTGAGATTTGCTGAACGCTTTCGGCCTGGTGCAGGGGCAAAATTGCATGAGTTCAATGCTGGTATAAAAATGGGTTGGGTTTCGGGGTTTATCGAAAAAGGAAGGTTCACCAGTCTAATAGGAATCCGGATGGATGCAAGTTCAACGTTTAAAATAATGCTCCCTGGTCGGGAGATGGATTAAGGTCCGGACAACAAAATTCATGATCTGAAATCGGGTCATTTCTATTCGAATACGGTGTTGTGTTTGATTGTATGTCAGGTGGTTACGTCGCTATTGAAAAGCCAGGTCGCCTTATGGTTTGCACGCGTTAAAATGCACTAATTATGAGTGAGCTAAGGTGTTTTTAGTAAAAATGAAATCAAATCGGGAAAATATTCTGGATTCAAATCCATTTTTTTATTTTGATCGTTCAAACCCCAGAATATTCATTCTGTTTTGGAGTAGATTCCTATATTTTTCTCTCATTTCTTCAGATAAAAAGCTTATTTCAATCAAATCAAACCAGGATGATATTACTTTTTGGATAGAGTCAAAAGTCCTGTCCACAACTTTGTCGGTTAAGTTGCACCTGTCTTTCCCAAAGTAGCTGACCAGTATATTCCTGTTCAATTTGCTTTTCTTTCCTTTCAACGATAAAGCAATTTCCTCAACATCTCCCTTTAACACGATGGTCGAATTTAGCAAATCGTAAGCAGGAGAAAGCTCAACTTTCCCATTTCGAACAATTATAGAATAATTCTTAAGGTGCATGTCCTCATTCCCTATCAGGAAATTGAATAGTACCAATTTGAATAATTTTGCCTTTTCAATGGCCGGGAAAGTACAATAGTCATCGATCAACTTTACCAGCTTTTCCATCGAATAATTGTATTTGGTATCCCGACTCATTCCTGCTAATTGTGCAAAATCTTCCACCGCAATCTTATCTTTATGTCCTTTCCGGTCAAATCGCTTAATGAAATAGGTTAACGAATGATCTTTTGAATAGACCAATCCGTGAGGCGGGACTTCAATACCAACACTTGCGGCTAAACGCATGGTGAGGTCTTCGTTTTGAGGAAGCTCCGGGAAAATATGATGCTGTGGTTTCAGAATGTACTTTCCGTTTTTATCCACAATTCCGAAACGGCCATCTTTAATGTTTAGAATAGCACTTAATTTAGGTTGGACACCCTGGATGGACATTTTTGACGCTCTGAACATGGCTTCCGTTCTCAATTCCTCTGCCGAAAAATCAAGCGGGATTAATGTTCTAAGCTTTGGAGACAATAGTTTCAGCCCTTTTTCACTATATGAACCGTCATCGCAGAGGCTGTATGTAATAGGGCATCTATTCATCGCTCAATCTCTTTAACCGTTACATTGCCGACCAAATCATCTCCAACAGCCAAAAGCTGGGAGAAGAGATCGTTTCGGTCAATCTTCGCGAACTTCAAAAGTCCGTCCAACTGATAACCCTCCGGAAGCAATCCGTCAAAAAATGGAGGGAACGAACTGAACTCATATACCGGTTGGCTAACAGGCATTGTCAACGAAACGGGATTTCCCCTATAGTTTTCGTTATATTCGAACCGATATATTTTCCCAAATTCAAGTTCGGACAGCGTTCCTGCTTCAATCCCATTGATATAAACTTTAGCTTTCTTCATCTGAAATAATTCGATTCATTACTGGACTAACAAGCTGTACTTTAATATTCAATGCAGCCAGAATTTTTCTCAATGTATCCAACTGGATCGTTTCCTTGCCCTTCTCTACATCGAAAACCACAGTCTTACCGACTCCGGCCAATTCTGCAAGTTGAAGTTGGCTAAGCCCTGCAATCTTCCTGTGATCCCTTACCACTGTAGCTAATGTCTTTGGTTCGAGCATATTTATCTTGTTGTAGCAGTAAAAATACGTCATTTGTTTGTAAAAAACAATGCCAATTGCATAAAGTTACTGCTGTGGCAGTATTTATTGTGCTTTTGTGTTTTTAGTCCTTTATTTGATAAGATATTACTGCCATGGCGGTACTCTTTGAACTGCAATTGCTCCTGTCCCTTTTAATGATGCATACAAATATCTCAGCGATAAAGAAGATACATCCTTGGATGATTCTGGAATGGGAGCTAAAGAGAAAGAGGCTATCGGAAAGACGAATCTTGGATTCGATCCATCCGTTTCGTCAAATCTTGCGCGTAATAGCCAAGGGAAAACGAGGGATCAACCCTTGGTTATCTGCTAGGATAGTGAAAAAGTTGGGTGTTGATAAAAGTTATTTCGTGATTTTGTAGACCTATTATGATATTGAAGAAGAAAAAAGAAAAAGCAATGATAGGATCTTCACCCTAGTCTGTCAAGAATACGGGCGGTATTTTTTTGCGATGCAGATATAGCCAAAATCGATTGGATAAATCATAAGCCAAGCATCATCAAACGAATTTTTGAGCGAGACAATTAACAGGAAAGACAGGAAATTATCCGGGTTTATGGGACGGATGACGTTTCTAAGATGATAGAACATTCGGAGGATCTGTTGGCTGGCTGGAATACAAAAAGCAGAATCGCTTTTTTACAATTATGTGGCGAAAAATATATTGCAACACAGTACCTCCCTTGCTTCTGGCCATGATGAAACCATTAATGGTCTCAGAGGGTTTCAGCGCATATCGACTTGTTGGAGGAACTGCTTGAAGTCTTCAACCCGGACACCGGCAGGCAGTCGATACAGACTTATTAGCAGATTCGGAATATGGTACGACAGACTTCTAACCCATTGATAAATATCCAAAGGCAAATTTTTCCTGCGGCGATACGATGGATTCAAAAATCGTCGGATTTGGGAGATCTCATTTTATCGATGAATCAAGGGATCATTCTGTCAGAATTGATTTACCTTCCACTGACTCCTTTATCCGTGAATTATTGAACCCGGAAGGGATCCGTCTTGCGCATGTTGAGCAGATTGTGCCAACGAAAATAGAGATTGTAGGTCGGGGATCCCAAAAATAGAATCTTTGTGATTTGCTTGAGCTTCTGGAGTATTATAAACATAAGGGAGAGGCTAAAACTCCATGGGGAGCTTTATTCGTATGGTCACCATGAAAAGGAAATCCTGGATAATTTTTTTAAAAATTTGTAAACGCTGATACCGATTCTAAGCTGGTTTGTTTAAAGCGTATCCATTGCATGGTGATCAAACTGTGTATATTGGAAGCATTGGTATGAAAGGCTGGAGGTTTTTGAGGAACATTTGCAACATTTGATCTCGTAGGAAACAAAACAAGATTCGATGATTCTACTTTTTTTATTGAGAAATTTAGAAATCCTGTGTTTATTTGTAAACTTGTACTACCCATTTCTGTAATTGCTGAAAGAAAACTTTGGAAAGCAGAGGAAAACATATCTTTAATCGGTTTAGGAGAGAATTAACACAAGAGTCTTTCACAAGTTTCTTTGATTATTACTACTTCAGAATGGTCCAATTTGCAACAATAATTGCGAAGTCTGAAATCTTAGCAGAGGAGATTGTTCTTGATGTCTTTCTCAAAATATGGGAACAGAAAAAGACAGCAGGCTCGATTGATAATATAGAAACCTATCTTTTTGTTTCTGTCAGAAATACTGCAATTAATACTCTCAAGAAAGATCAGAAGTTTCATGTTGACATGCTGGATGATGCCCATATTCAATTGGCAGATTACAGGCCTTCAGCCGAAAGTTTACTGATAGAGCATGAAATGTTGGAAGCATTGAATGATGCGGTTAATCATTTGCCGGCAAAGTGCAAGATGATCTTTAAATTGATTCGGGAAGATGGACTTAATCGCAATGAAGTGGCCCAAGTTCTTAACGTTTCTGTAAAAACGGTTGATAATCAGGTGGTGATTGCGGTGAGAAAAATAGCAGAACAACTCCGTATTGATTTGGCTAATCCTGAAAACTCAAGAACCCTAACGACCTTTCTCTTTACTTTTTAGTGGTGTTTTGGACTGCAAAAATACTTTTGCAGTTCTTTTTTCAAAAAAAAGTCAAAATTCTTTGGGGAAATTTACCGGAAGTGCTGTCCTTAAGTCAAAATTCATCATTTGTAATGAAAGATATTGCTTTAATAGTAGCGAATTATTTACTAAAAAGAGTCCGTAAGGAAGAAAGAGAAACCCTTGCTGAGTGGGAAAATAAATCTCCCAGGAATAAGGCCTTTTTGAAAGGCATGGAAGATTATTGGAGTCAGGTTGACGAAGAATATAAAACGAATCCCAGGATAGAAATAGCTCGTCAACGTTTGTTAGCGCGTATCGATACAAGTCAGAACAAAGAGCAAAGACTAAAGCCTATTTCCTATTTAATGAAAATTGCGGCTGCAATTATTTTCATTGTTTCTATCGCTGGAGTGTCTGTTTACATTGCGTCTGAAACGGGATTTTTCACCCAAAACAATTGGGTTGTAGTATCAACAGAAGCAGGACAGCAAAGCAAGATTACCCTTCCTGATGGAACTGAAGTATGGCTTAATGCGGCAACTGAAGTCAAATACTGTACAACAAAAGAACACCGTCTGGTTAAGCTTTCAGGGGAAGCCTATTTTGAAGTCGAGCATGCACCTGATTTTCCGTTTGTTGTCGAAACGGAAGACATCGCTGTTAAAGTGCTCGGAACTGAGTTTAGTGTGTCTCATTATCCTGAATCAAAAATAACAGAAGCGAGTTTGTTGACTGGAAGGATTACTGCGTCTGCAAAAGGAAGCAACGAAAACATAGAAATTATTCCGGGTGAGAAGATTGCATATGATGGTGAAATTAAAGAATTTGTAAAATCAACGCTGAAGGGCAAGAATCATGTTGCATGGAGATATGGCGTTTTGGTTTTCGACAATGAGTCATTTAATGATTTGATTCAAAAGCTTGAACGGTATTACGCCGTGGATTTTATCTATCAAACAAGCGATTTCGAAAATATTCATTACACCGGAACACTTGATAACCTAAGCATTGAGAAAGTACTTGAGTTTATTAACCTAACAATTCCTGTCGCCTATGAAATAGACAATAAGACGATCAATTTAAACTCAAAATGAAGTTATAAAAAAAGGTGACACCCGCGCCAACGAATAATCACCTTTTTGTGAGTCGATTTAATAATTATAAATCTTTACAAAACTATGAAAAAAAAACGATTATGTGGTTATCCTGCGAGAGTGGGATGGACTGAAATTCTACGAATTATGAAGCTAACATCTTTTTTGATTTTGCTTTTTGTCCTCGATGCATCAGCGTCTCTCTATTCGCAAAACACGAAAGTTTCTGTAAGAATTCAGAATGGTACTTTAAGCGAAATTTTTCAAGAAATTGAAGAGCAATCTGAATTCAGATTTTTCTATCAGAATGAACAAATTCAGAATATTGACAGGAAAACAGTCAATGTTAATAACCAGAACATTGAATCACTTTTGGACGACTTGCTTAGCGGAAGTGAAGTTGCCTATAAAATTGTTGATAGACACGTGATTATTTTTACAAAATCTGAAGAAGGTAATCTGAATAATGTCCAACAAGCTAGAACAATTAGTGGGAAAGTGACCGATTCCTCGGGAGTTCCTCTGCCCGGGGTTACGATATTGATTAAAGAAACAACGCAGGGAGTAGTCACTGGGTCTGATGGAACATATTCACTTTTCAGTGTTCCCGGCGATGCCACCTTGATTTTTTCGTTTGTGGGCATGAAAACTCAGGAAATCGATGTTTTGGGAAAGCGGGAGATCAATGTTGTTTTAGAAGAAGAAGCCATTGGATTGGAAGAAGTTGTTGCCATAGGGTATGGCGTTGCGAAAAAAAGTGACTTGACCGGCTCCGTTTCAGTAATCTCAGCAGAAAGCCTTGACCGGAAACCGGTGATTCGGGTAGAAGATGCCTTGGGTGGTCAAGCCGCAGGCGTTCAGGTCCAAAAGCCTAATGGGGCACCCGGCTCTGGTATGAAGATCCGTATTCGCGGAGCGAATTCAATCAGTGGTGGAAATGACCCACTTTATGTAATTGATGGTTTTGTTGGGGCAGATATTGTATCGTTAAATCCCAGTGAAATAGAATCGATCAATATTCTGAAAGATGCTTCGTCCACCGCCATTTATGGTTCGAGGGGGGCGAATGGTGTGGTATTGATCACAACAAAGTCGGCCAAATCGGGTGATGCAAAGATTGAGTTTGACGCTTTTTACAGTGTCGACCAAATCAGCAAAACATATGATTTGCTGGGACCTGTGGATTACATGGAAACAATCAACGCCCGGCTGGAAGCTGTTGGAAGCGATCCGCAATTTACAGTATCAGAAATTGCCGCTATTGCAGCCACTGGTGGAACAGACTGGCAAAAGGAAGTTTTCAGGAATGGGGGAACACAAAACTACCAATTGTCCTTTAATGGAGGAACCGAAAAAACGCAATATTATTTGTCAGCAACTGTTGCTGACCAGAAAGGAATTGTCCTGAACTCGTTTTACAAAAGGTATGGTTTAAGGACAAACATCAATTCCCAGCTACGGGATAATTTCAACTTGGCCTTTACGATGTATTCTACCTACGAAGAATCCAGAAATAACTACACCCACAATGGGAGAAACAATGCGGCAGGAGCGGCATTGGTCTTTGCCCCCAACATACCTGTTTGGGATGAAGATACCAATGACTACACCGAATCACCGTCCTATGGACCAATTGCTTCCAACCCTGTTTATTCTGCAGAACAACGGATTTTTGACAGCAAAGAATTTAAAACATTGGCCAACCTGAAGTTGGATTATGAGCTGCTCAAGGGTTTGACACTTACTGTAAGCGGCGGAGCAAAAGGCTATTTCGCGGATAATCCCTTTTTAAAGACCGCTGCACCTGGGACTCCGAAAGCGAATACCGAGGCAGGTCATAACAACACGTTTTCGTGGAACCTCCAAAATACAAACATGCTGACCTATGGAAATATGTTTGCAGATAAGCACAGTTTGAATATTTCTGCCATATATGAGCAGCAAATGATGGTTTCCCGGTCGAATAACAATTGGGCAACGGGTTTTCCGACTATTGCCCTGGGCTATGACAACGTGGGGCTGGGAGATACAAGGACGGTCGGGTCGGGTTATACCAACTGGACACTACAGTCGTATTTGGGAAGGTTGAATTATGCCTTTGACGGGAAGTACCTTTTTACAGCTACATTCAGGGCTGATGGTTCTTCCAAGTTTTATGGAGATAACAAATATGGCTATTTCCCATCTGGGGCTTTTGCCTGGAGATTGTCCAATGAGCCATTCATTAAAGACATTGCTGTCATTCAAAACTTAAAATTCCGTGCAAGTTATGGTGTTACCGGGAGCCAGGCTATCGGGCCGTATAAAACCTTAAGTTTGTTGAGTTTAGGGCAAAACTATTCCTTCAATGGCACAACAGACCAGATGATCGGTATCGGACCGGGAATAGCTGCCAATCCAGATTTAAAATGGGAAACGACAGCCCAGACGAATGTGGGAATCGATTTTGGCTTATTTGATGGCCGTTTGTCCGGTAATGTTGATTATTACTACAAAAAAACTACTGACTTATTATTGGACATCAACATTCCGGACTATTCAGGGGGCGGAAGATTAACCCAAAATGTCGGTTCTTTAGAGAATAAAGGGTTCGAGTTTTTGCTGTCCGGGGTGATTGTTGATCAGTCGAAGTTCAATCTAACAACCAGTTTCAACTTCAGTATCAACCGAAATAGAATCCTGGATTTGGGTGACGAAACAGAGATATTTACCAGTGGAGGTTATGATGCCAACACGTATGCAGCCCCGCCGTTTATTATGAAAGTAGGCGAACCATTGGGCCAATTCCGGGGATTTGCCTTTGATGGTTTGTGGCAGCAAGACGAAGCAGCCGAAGCAGCTGAATACGGCCTGGTTCCGGGAGATTCAAAATACATTGATGTGGATAATAATAAAAGCTATGGTGGTGAAGACATGATGCAAATTGGCTCGGCTCAGCCCGATTTTATATGGGGATGGAACACCAGTATGCAATATGGTAATTTTGATCTTTCTATCTACATTAATGGTGTACAGGGAAATGATGTATGGAACCAAACCCGCTGGTTGACAATTGGAATGGGGACCGATGTTGAAAGTCCAACTTCTGTCGATATTCTAAACCGCTGGACGCCCGAAAATACCAATACCCAGGTTGCCGGATTTAGTGAAACCAACACTACTTATGCTCAGTCTTCTTTATTTGTTGAAGATGGAAGTTTTATTCGTTTAAACAATCTGACGCTTGGATACACTTTTCCTGCATCGATTCTTCGTAATAAGCTAAGTCTGGCCAGGTTGTATTTGAGCGCCCAAAATCTTTTTGTCATCACCCAATATTCTGGGATTGATCCCGAACTGACATCCACACCAAACTGGTCAGATGTTGCGCAAGGAATTGATAACGGGACCTACCCAGCAACTAGAACCATCACCTTTGGAGTAAAGGTCGGATTTTAATCAGGTAAGATGTTAAACTAAAAAATGATTTTTATGAAACTCATCTCGAAAAAATACAAAGCCTTATTCTGTGTGTTATCGCTAATTCTTGCTTTTTCATGTCAGGATCTGGAAGAGGATCCTCGCGGGTCCCTGGTCAACGAATCTTTCTTTAAAACAGAATCTGATCTGGATGCCGCTGTCACAGCAGCGTACCGGCCCCTTATTCAAGACCCCTGGGGTGGATTTGGATCTACCCGAATGTGGATTCCGTTAATGGGGGCTGACGATCTAACGACTTTGGCCGGAGGCAATAAGGCGGATTTTCGTGAATTTGACCAGTTTAATCCTACCAATATTAACCCGGCACTGGCCGGGGCGGCATGGCGAAATCCATATGATATTATTTATGCAGCAAACAATGTCCTTGAAAATTATCAGAAAGTCGACGGAAATGAAACCTTTATCAACCAAGCGGTAGCACAGGCCCGTTTTTTAAGGGCATTTGCCTATTTTTGGATCACCCGGGTTTATGGTGACCTGCCCTTGGTTACTTCTGTCAAAACTGATTTGGAAATTGAGCTTTCGCAAGTCTCTGCTATTTATGAATTGATAGTTGAAGATCTAAAATTTGCCAAAACCAACCTTCCTTCAACTTGGGCAGGTGAACCGGGCCGGCCGACAGCCTGGGCTGCCAAATCACTGCTGTCTTCGGTATACCTGACCATGGGCGGTTGGCCTCTGAAAGATGAATCGAAATATGCTCTGGCTGCCGCCGAAGCAAAGGATGTGATCGATAATGGTCCTTATTCCCTGGAAGAAAATTTCGCAGACCTCTGGACGATGTCCAATGAAAAGAACGACGAGTTTATCTGGACCATTCAGTTTACTGGCATACCTGGGAACCCTCAAATGACTACTATTGTTGGCTACACAACACGCCCCGGAGAAGAAAGTGGTTGGGATGATGTATTTTTTGAATTAGGATTTTATAATCGCTTTCCCGAGGGCCCCCGGAAAGACGCCACATTTCATACACAGTTTGTTGATAAACAAGGTAACCCTACCATCACGTTTGAAAATAGCTCGACAAAACATCCATACATTGCCAAATACCGGGATGGCGCCTTGCCTTGGTTAAGCAGTTACCAACATTTGTTTATGACTGGCCGCGATATCTGTTACCTAAGATATGCCGAAATTTTGTTGACCTATGCGGAAGCGCAGACCATGGCAGAAGGAACTCCAAATACCGACGCGTATGGAGCTGTAAACCGGGTTAGGAATAGAGCAGGACTCGATGATTTGGCAGAAGGGTTAAATAAAATGGCGTTTCGTGATTCCGTGGTTGCTGAAAGGGGTTGGGAACTGGCTGCAGAATATTCGCGCTGGTTTGATTTGATCAGGACAGAGAAAGTGGAGGAGATGGCAGCTCTGAAAGATCCGTTGGATCTGGAAATCAAAGGGACAGTCGATAAATCCATCTATCATGCCCCAATTCCTTATGGCGAAGTACTACTGAACCCCAACCTGGGTGAATCGACCCAATATGAATAAATAAAATCTGAATGCACCTCCTTGTATGTAGTGGACAATGAGGAGGTGCATTTTATTTTGCAATTGGTTTTAGAAGTTAAAGTCTTCCAAATCAATACTTAAGTGACAGCGATATTTCAAGGGAAAATTTAACTCAAGCTCTTTTTAGCTTCTTTGCCGAATTTCTTTTGTCCCTTTTTAAGGAATGACCTCTCTTTTCTTTAGTAAGCTAATCAAAACCTATTGATATATGAAATTGAGATACTCATTGGCCATGGCCTTTATCGTTTTGTTCTTTCTAAACTCGTTTTCCCAAGTTCCGAATAATGAATTATTTGGGTTGGCAAAAATCCAGCAATCAGCGATAAAAAGCAAACGGATAAGCAGTTACGACCGCTCTGGCAACAACAACGACCGGCTGACATTCATCAAGGATGGGGACAAGGCGACCTTATTTGATGTTAAAGGGGCTGGCGTGATTAACCACATCTGGATCACCATTGCGCCTTTGCAACCAAACATTAATCGCAACGACATTATTTTGCGCATGTATTGGGACGGCAATGATTACCCAAGTGTCGAATCCCCAATCGGGCCCTTTTTTGGACAAGGATGGAATGAAAGTTACAATTATGCTTCTTTGCCATTGGCTGCTGCGCCGGGAAAAGGGAATGCTTTGGTCAGCTATTTTGCCATGCCTTTCGCCGATGGGGCCCGCATTGAAATTGAAAACCAAACGGGGAAGGAAATCGAAGCTTTCTACTATTACATTGACTACCTGGAATACGAAACACTTCCTGCAGATTTAGGGCGTTTCCACGCTTGGTACAACAACCAACTGACAATGGCACCGGAGGAAGGTGAAAACGAATGGCAATTGATCCGGAAAGACGGGATTAACCTCAAAGGGGAAAATAATTATACGGTTGCCGATATTAAAGGAAAAGGCCAGTTTGTAGGGGTGAACTACTTTGTCCAATCACCATCTCCCATGTGGTACGGAGAGGGCGACGACATGTTTTTTATTGATGGCGACACGCTTCCAACTTTGCACGGGACAGGAACGGAAGACTATTTCAATACTTCATGGTGCCCGAAAGAACTTTACGCGCATCCCTATTTTGGGTATGCCCGGGTGAACAATGAAACCGGATGGCTAGGACGAACGCACGTTTACCGGTTTCATTTGGCTGATCCTGTTTATTTTAATCAATCATTAAAATTTAGCATTGAACACGGGCACGCCAATAGCCTGACCCTTGACCTGGCGACTGTCGCTTATTGGTACCAGTCCGAAGCATCATCACTTCCCTGGATAATTTCGAAGGAAGACCGCCAGCCAATGCCATCAATTGGGCCACGCGAGCTATTTAAATGGCGGCAGGAATGGCGAAAAAATAGGGGCAACAGTCCCGGTTTATGGGGTGATGAAGAAAATTAATTACAACTTAGCTATGGACAGGAAAGTCAAAATAGGGTTTTTAATGGCGTTGGTTTTGGTGGCAACATTTTTTCACCATTCAAATGCACAACAGCCTTATTTCGACAAATCTCATCAGAGCAAAGTCTTTGGAAAAGAAAAAGCTTACCGCATTTACCTTCCCGAAAGTTATCGGCAAGCAAGGAAGAATTACCCGGTCATTTATTTTTTTCATGGATGGGGCGGTCGCCACTTTAAAGACCCAAGCGCCAACCTGGATTATCAAAAAATTGGCGAGCTGGTTGATAAATACCAGTTTGTCCTGGTGATGTGGGATGGCAACATGGACGAAGCGGAGCAACGCCCTTATAATATCGGTGACCATCATGATGTGAAATTTGATGTTCAGATGAAAGATTATTTCCCTGAACTGGTTGCCCACATCGATTCGTCTTACCGGACTCTCACAGGCCGAAACCACCGGGGCATCATTGGGTTCAGCATGGGCGGGTTTATGTCGTTTTACATCGCGGGGAAATATCCGGATAGGGTTTCGGCTGCCGTCAACTTTGTGGGAAGCCCCGACTTTTTTGTTGGCTTGCCCGAAAACCATACGCATTACCCCATAAAATATACTTTCGACAATTTGGAAGATGTTGGTTTGCTGTTCTATAACCGCATCAACTGTCCCATGAGCGGCTTAAACGATGAGGTGCACCAAGGTGCTTTGTGGGCTGGTTTGGAGGATTATGAATATCACAAGCTGGAAGGCGAGCATCAAATTGATGATCCGGGCGAAACGAAAATTTTCGAATCGGCTGTGCGGTTTGTGATGGACCGCTTTGAGCATCCAATGCTATTGGACAAAAGGTGGTCGCACTACGATTTGTGCCCGCAGTTCCAGGTTTGGGACTATTCGGTAAAAAGCAACAAAAACGAACCGGGATTTTTATTTCTGAAAAATGTTGACAGTTCGGGCTTTGGTTTTTACACCCAAAAATGGCTTCCCGATGGGCCTGTCATCAAAGGTTGCCACGCAACAGTTTCAACTGCCCCTGTTTATGCTCCAAATACCAATTACGAAATCCGGGTCCTTCACTCCAAAGAAACAGAAATTGAGACTGTTAAACTTCAGGCTGATGAGGAAGGCCGATTGCACATCGAATTGACGGACAGCGACTGCGAAGTCGGCATTTCGAAAAAAGGGCAACAGCCAAATTTTGTTACCAGCGGATATCAACTCCAGAAAAATCAACAATTCCTGAAAACAAATGAAAAGAATGAATTGGCGTTGCGAATCTTTAACCGGGGCGGAAAATCCGGCAGCGATCAACATTTAAAAATCACGCTTTCGTGTGCCGACAGTGCCGTAGTGATCCACGAACCGGTACAATTAGTCAAACTAAAAAAGGATGCCGGGTCTTTCGGCACAAAACCATTTCGGGTTGAAAGCGACAAAAAACCACCGTCGGACGGATCGCCGGCCTGGCTGCGAATGGAAGTAGCCATGGAGTATGACACCCTCCATTTTATAGATCATTTTCTCCTGCCTGTTTGGTACGATGTGCCTTATTTTGAAAATATCCGGGTTGATGACGGAATGGCCGTCGTCCCGACCAGCACGCAAGGCGATTATTTCAAGGGAGAAACGGATTCAGTCTATGGAACAGGCAATGGTGATGGAATCATCTCGCCGTCGGAACAAATCATGCTTTACGAAAACGGGCACCGGCTCCGCTTGTACACCGAAGACCCTTTTGTGGTTGCCGAAGAAGAAATACTGGTTGACGAAATGCTGCCAGCGAAATGGCCTGACGGGTTCACGCTGAGTTCGGTGGTTAAAATAGCAGATCATTGCCCCGATGGACATGTCATAGAGTTTTTGGCACATTACGAAACAAAAACATTTATGCCCATATACCGGGAAGTTAAATGGGGAAAAGTAAAAATTCGGACTAAATCATTAAAAGATACAGAATGAGCAGGTCTAAGAGATGTATTTTAATGCTGTTATTGTGTGTTTTTATGACAGTTACGGGATTTTCACAGGAAACCGATATTAAGGTCAATCTCAATTGGGACCATCAAAGACACAGTTGGGAATCTACCTGGGTTACTCACCCTTCTGCTTCTGTTTTTGAATACGCGGTATTTAACTTCAGGAAGAAATTTTGGATGGAAGAAGTCCTTGATTCTTCTACGGTTTATGTTTCAGCCGATAATCGCTACCGGCTGTTTGTGAACGGAGCAGAGGTGGCTCGCGGACCTGCCAGAAGTTCGCTTCAATACTGGAACTACGAAACGGTCGATATAACTCCGTTTTTAAAAGAGGGTGAAAATATTATTGCGGCAGAAGTTTTTAATCTGGGTGAATATCGGCCTGTTGCTCAGTTTTCGAGCAGAACAGCTTTTATATTACAGGGAAAGGATTACCTCGGTGAAAAGATAAATACGGGGCAGCAAGGGTGGCTGGTGACTCATAATAAAGCTTTTAAAGCAATACCTGTAACAAGTCAAATGGTCAGACATTTTTATGTGGCCGGTCCTTGCGATTCAATAGACGCAAGATTTTATCCCTGGGGATGGCAGTCTATAGCGTTCGATGATTCTGGGTGGCAGCTTCCGCGAAATGTCGAAAGAGGGGGTGGGCGTGGTTATTTGCATGGGGTATTCTGGCACCTGGTACCGCGAAAAATTCCGCATCTGGAGCAGAAGGTTACGCACTTTGAAGAAATTGCCCGAAGCGAAGGCGCCCCGGTTCATGATGGATTTTTGAAAAATGAAAAAGAACTGGTTATTCCGGCACATTCAAAAGTTGAAATACTGCTGGATCATAAAGTAATGACGGTTGGTTATCCTGAATTAGTTGTCTCATCAGGCAAAAACAGTTCTATTAAGGTGATTTATTCAGAAGCACTCTATGGGAAAGATGGAAAGAAGGGGAATAGAAATAGTATTGACGGGAAGAAAATAGAGGGTTATTACGATATTTTTCTTCCGGATGGAGGAGAAATGAGAATTTTCAAGCCTCTGTGGATAAGAACATTCAGGTTTGTCCAGCTGGAGATTGAGACTAAAGAGGAGCCCTTAACCCTGAATAATTACCACAATATTTTTACCGCATATCCTTTTGTTGAAGAAGCTAGTTTTGCCAGCGATAATCCTCGGCTTCAGGAAATTTGGGACATCAGCTGGAGGGCTGCCCGTTTGTGTGCGGGAGAAACCTACATGGACTGCCCTTACTGGGAACAACTGCAGTATATTGGAGATACCCGTATTCAGGCCCTAATTTCACTCTATGTCTCAGGTGATGACCGGTTGATGAGAAACGCTATTTTGCAGGCTGATCACTCAAGAATTCCGGAAGGATTGACTGCGGCACGTGGGCCAACCCATGTTATTCAGGTGATTCCTCCTTTTTCCCTGTATTGGGTTGAAATGGTGCATGATTTTTACATGCTCAGAAACGACCAGGCATTTGCAAAACAGTTTTTGCCAGGCATTCGGTCCGTATTGGGTTGGTTTGAACAGAGAATTGACGAGAATGGGATGCTTGGGCCATTGGACTGGTTCAATTTCAGTGATTGGGCTGACGGATTTAAGGTTGGAACCCCGGCAGGAGTGGATACCTCAAATTCGGCACTGATTTCTTTGCAGTTAGCAATCACCCTTGATAAGGCAAGTGATTTGTTTCGGTTTTACGGCAAAAACTATGAAGCCCAGCGTTATGCTTTACTTGCATCAGACGTTAAAAAAGCAGTTTATGAACGCTGTTATGATCCGGCTAAGAAGTTATTGAGAGACACTCCCTACGAACAGATATTTTCACAGCATACGAATATTTTTGGCATACTGTCCAACACTTTTCCAAAAGATGAACAGGCAGACGTCATGCAAATTATTCTGAATGATCCTTCACTCATTCAAACAACGATTTACTTCAGGTTTTATCTGTTTCAGGCCATGCAGCAAGCGGGGCTTGCCAATGAATACTTATCCCAATTAACTCCTTGGTACGATATGTTGGAAGATGGTTTAACCACTACAGTTGAAGGAGACGACGACGAACGTTCGGATTGCCATGCCTGGGGAGCAAGTCCCAATTATGATTTTTTGGCAACTATATGTGGAATACGGCCATCGAAACCGGGATTTGAAGAAATTAGAATTGAACCTGCATTGGGAGATCTGAAATATATTAAAGGGCACATGCCTCACCCCAAGGGTAAAATTTCGGTTGATTTAGTGACAGAAAGAGAAAATGGACTGAAAGGCTCGGTTACCCTTCCTCCTGCCACAAAAGGGCGTTTTGTATGGGGCAATTCTGAAATGGAGTTAAACTCAGGAACTACTATAATTGATTTTTGATGATGAACCAAGTATTCATTCCGATCGTACGATTTGTCTCCGCCCTCTATCTGGCAGCGAAAAATCCTGCACTGGCAATTCTCATTTTTCTTGCTGGTATTCTTTCTGTTTCAGGGCAAAATTTGAAGTGGCCCCATGGCAAAAAAGCAGTCATAGTATTAACCTACGATGATGGTTTGAATTCTCATTTAGATATTGCCATTCCACAACTGGATTCTTTTGGACTACGAGGAACATTTTTCCTCTACGGACACCTTTCTGAGAACCGGTTTGCTGACTGGAAGAAAACAAGTGAAAATGGACATGAAACTGGAAACCATTCGCTTTTTCATCCCTGCCGGCTGGAGGATTCGGCTGGTAAATCACCAACGTTTTCTTCAGAAAATTACGATATACCGTCCATGATTCGGGAGATTAGAGTGATGGACAGGTTGCTTTTTGCAATAACCGGAAAACATGCAACCAGTTATGCCTATCCTTGCTCGGAAACGGTAATTGGAGGCTTTGACTATGGCGAGTCATTAAAAGAAACAGGGTTTTTTAGTTGCGCGAGGATCGGCGGTGACAAAACCATCATTACAGACTTTTCGAACCTTGATTATTTTAAAGTTCCATCTTACAGCGTAAATGCCGGCACGGATGCCTCTACTTTAATTTGCTACACAGAAGAAGTTTTAAAAGAAAAGGGGCTGGGCATTTTTGTTTTTCACGGTATCGGTGGCGATTACCTCAGTGTTGACGCAGATGTTCACTTGGAATTGCTTCAGTTTCTTAAAAGTCACACAAATGAAATCTGGGTGGCAACCTTTAGTGAAGTGATGGAATATCTTCAAGATAGCGAACAGAAATTATAGGTGATGCTATGTTTCAAATATTGAGTTTTTGGCGCATTGTGAAAGCAAAACGTCTATGTCCATTTACCGGCAGGTGAAATGGGGAAAAGTAATAATTGAAGTTAAGAACCAAAACCCATGAAGAAGAACTTGATAATATTATTGGCCGTATTGTTTTCAATTCCGGCATTGGCAACGGTCGCAGAAAAGCCGGTGTGGTCGCATGTTTCCGGAAGGTTTGAATTTCAATGGGACATTGCCAAAGACCAGGCAAAGACTTTGAAACAACCAGGCGGGCAAACCATTTGGGAAGGAAGTTTGCTGCCTGCTTTTTTGCTTGAAGATGCAACCGGAAAGCAACATTATGTCAAAGCAACAGCCGAGATTAACCAGCTTCAGGTACAAGATGCGGACTTTAAATTCATATTGCGGTTTGATGAATTTGGCACAGGCGAGCTGCTGGTGAAAAAAACGGAATGGGGAATTTCTTTTGAAAAATTAAGCATTCACTGGACAGCCGAACCCCCGAAAATTATCAGTATGTACATTGGCACTTCACTTGTCCCGGAGGAAGGACAAGCGATGATGCCGGTTGGCCAGCATTTTATTGGTAATTTTAGGGCAGCCGGTTTTTGTGTGCCGGGAGCCAAAGAAGGACCCGCCCAGAGTTACTTTAGGATGTGGGATTTTGGGCAATCAACCATTCCCCTGGGCAGTTTTGGCCCAACGCTCGGTGCACCATATGGTGCGGCTTTTCCGCGTCCGGTGCTGGCTTTCGCCATGGGAAACGACCAAGGCTGGACAGCTTTTGGTGCGGGCAGCCTGCCTGATGCACCGATGGTGCTGAAATTGCAGTCTTCCATGGGCTGTATCGAATTCCTTTATCGCGAAGACCTTTGGGGTGCCGGGCAACAGGAAAGGGTTTGGAGAAAACCGCTCTGCATTACTTTTGGGGAAAACGCATGGCTGGCTTTCCGGGGTTATTTTCATTCTTTTCCTGAAAAAGAACCGCTTTCCAATGTCCACCAAAAAGCCATTTGGAACACTTGGGGCAACTGGCGCAACAAAGAATACCCAATCCGCCCGATGGTGGATTTTGCCAAACAAACCGGAACAGAAGTTTTTGTAGTCGATGATCCCTGGGAAGAATCGCAGGGACTTGGAAAACCCAGCACTGAGCGCTTTCCCGATTTTCAGGCTGACCTGGATTATATTGAAAAAAGCAACATGCAGCGTGGCATTTGGGAAACTCTCGGTTGGATTAAAGACACCGCTGCTTGTGGGCTCACCAAAAACGACCTGATCGTGGGGAAAGACGGTAAACCGAGCAAAGCCAGTTGGAATTTCAATCCATTCGATCCGGGCTATTTCTGTATTGACATCAGTTCCGCCCATGCACGCGAATTCCTGAAAGAACGGACGATTTGGACGATGAAAAACATCCAGCCAAAACTCATCAAGCTCGACTTTGGCTATGGGATGCCTTCACCGGATAGGGGCGTTCCCCGAAACCCTGAGTTGCGTGGCGAGCGGTACTGTTTTGAGTTGATGAAAATCATTTCCAAAGCTGCCAAAAGTGTCGATCCCGATGTCACCATCATGTACTACGGGATCAGCCCGCTGTTCCTTCCAGTTGTTGATATGGTTTCGCTGGATGATCAGGGCGACCTGTGGTACGCCGTGAAAGAAGGCCACGATCAATGGAGCATCTGGGCTTCACTTTTATCGGACCAGCAGGTGGCTATCAGCGGCTCGTCCGGCTATGATTGGCACAAAGATGACGAAGTGGTGCTGAATTCATTTATCCTCGGTTCCCCCGGGGCGGTGCTGGCAACGCACCTGGACGATGGCAGCCCCGTTCCTGAAAAGTACCTCAACCGTCGGCTGGCTTTGAATACCTGGTTTCGCAAAACGGTTCAATGGGAGCCTGTCTGGCTCAACAGCCATTTGGGCGGTTTAACCGGACCCCCGCAATTGAAATGTTGGGGAAGGCAAGAAAAAATTGACGGCAAAGACGAACTCACGGCATTGGTTTTAAGTGCAGGCAACCAAGTTGATCTGGAGGAACTAAAGCCTTTTGAGTGGGAAGGCCGTTGGGCATTGGTATCACAAACCGGTGGCGGGATTTTAAACACCAGTCAACTGGCAGTAATACCATTCGATGCGGGGTTCATTTCTATCCAACTTGCTGAAAAACCTAAATCGATTCAAAAATTAAGTATTGACGGCAATAGTCCATTTACGGATTGGAAGTGGGAAAACGGGAAGTTGACCATCAGGGTAAACGAAGCGGCGCTTTCAAAAACGGCTGGATATAGGATCAATAGGCTAAATTAATTGAAAACATGGAACAACGACACTTTTTATTTCGAGTATGCCTGGCGGCTTTCATCTTGTGGAATTCTGTGGGATGCCGCGGCACAAAAACGGAACCTGCAAATGAAGCAGAGGTGCTTTTGGTTGATCAAATCTGGTCGGGCTGTGCCGCCAAATATACCCTGTTGACCGAACCTCCTTACCAGTTTGTGGCTTATTACGACAGTGCCCGGTATATGACCATTGCCCAACGCTTGCTTTCGGAAAAAACCTGGACCAAAACGCGTCTGCCTTCCCGCGTGGGTTGGGACGCCCATAACTACATCACCATGATGCTGGATCAAAAAGGATATTTGCATGTTTCCGGCAACATGCATGTTGATTCGTTGGTCTATTTTCAATCTGAAAAACCTTATGATGCCGGAAGCCTGAAACAGCAGACAAGCCCGATGGGCACAGAGGAACATGCTGTTACTTACCCGGAGTTTTTCGAAGCTCCCAATGGCGATTTGATTTTCACGTACCGAACGGGCAGCAGTGGAAAAGGGAACCAGGTTTACAACCGCTACCATGTCGAAACAAATGAGTGGAGCCGTTTGCTGGATGTCCCTTTAATTGATGGCGAAGGCAAATCCAATGCTTACCTGCACGGTCCGGTTGCCGGGCCGGACGGGTATTTCCACCTGATTTGGGTTTGGCGAATGAACCCCGATGCGAATGCCAATTGCAATATCAGCTATGCTAAAAGCGACGATTTGGTGCATTGGATGAGAAGCGATGGCACACCACTGGAACTTCCAATGACCATGGAAAATTGTGAAGTGATCGACCCTGTTCCTGTTGGAAATGGGCTGTTGAACGGAAATACCAAAATCGGTTTCGACACGAAAAACCGCGCCATTGTTTCTTACCATAAATATGACGAAGATGGCAATATCCAGATTTACAATGCCCGGAAGGAAAAAGGCGGATGGGAAATTTACCAGGCGACCGACTGGAACTGGCGGTGGGACTTTGGTGGCTGGGGATCAATAATTGCGCGGGTGGGCCTTTCAAAAGTTGGGCTGGAGGGTGACCGCCTCATCCAAACGTATTATGTAGATTCAGCAGGGCATCAGAAATTTTTGATCGATGAGGAAAATCTGAAAGCGGTACAGGAATTGAAAATCGAAAGCAACTATCCCGACAGCTTGCAAAATCTTAGCGGAAAGCTTGATCAGGCACAAGCCCATCTGTTGGAGGATTCATCTGATGAATACGGAACATTTGTCCTTCGTTGGGAAACACTCAAACGTAACCGCGACAAACCCTATGATTTTATTCCCGAACCGCAACCATTGGTATTGTATCATTTCTGGCACAGTAAGTAGAAATTAAGTCTGTTAATAAAGTACCGTTATGCTGAAGCTTTTTAAAAACGAATACGCCCACTTTAAGTCTTTTCCGCGCAACATGCGGATACTGTTGATGACAAACCTGATATATGCCTTGGTTTTGCCCATCATCGAATTGTTTGTAGGCGCTTATATTTTGCGCGAATCGGATAATATTTCCTACGTGGTGGTTTACCAGTTGATGGCTTATTTTGGTATCCCTGTTTCCTTTTTGGTGAATGGTTATTTGCTGCGCCGGATCAAAATCGCACGGCTTTATTCCATGGGAATGTTGCTCAGCGGGGTAGCCATGAGTATCATGATGACGCTCAAGTCGGTCGATATTGTTGGGATCTCTATCTCCGGGCTCGTGATGGGCTTTTCCTACGGATTTTTCTGGGCTAACCGCGATTTTCTGTCGCTGTCCACAACCAACGACAGCAACCGCAATTATTATTTCAGCATGGAAACGTTCTTCTACACGATCACTTTTATCATTATGCCAGCCATTGCCGGTTATTTTATTGTTTCGGGCGAACAATTTGGCTGGTATTCGGCAAAAGCGGCTTACATCACCTTAACCTTGGTGGTATTTGGCTTGACCATATTTTCATCGATTATGGTGCACCAGGGAGATTTTGTCAACCCCAAAAATGAACGTTTTGTATTCTTCAAATTTCATAAAGATTGGTATTGGATGTTGGTGCTTGGCGCATTTAAAGGTATCGCGCAGGCTGCCATTTTCTTCTTCCCGATCTTGCTCATCCTGAGCTTTGTTGGGAAAGAAGGTTCGCTCGGGGGGCTGGTGGCAGCCGGTTCATTGGTTACCGCGCTGGTTTTATACCTGATTGGGCGTTTTTCGAAACCGGAACACCGAATTTACATTTTCTCTTTCGGCTTGTTGGTTTTTTTGTTGGGCGGAATGATTAATTCGATTTTTTTCAGTGCGATCGGGGTGATGGTTTACCAACTCTGCAACTCGCTATCGCGCCCGCTGCTCGATGCCGCCTATTTCCCGATCCAATTGGGGGTGATCGACCACATCGCCGAAATTGAAAAGCGCAACAAGTTTGCCTATATTTTTAACCACGAAGCCGGTTTGTTTGCCGGACGTTTTGTGGGGTGCATGCTCTTTCTGCTTACTGCCAAATATGCATCGCCCGAATTCGCCCTCCGGTACGTGCTGGTCATCATCGCCTTGATCCAGGCACTTTCCATCCCGGTCGCCATAAAGTTGGTCAAAAAAGTCCGAAACTATAAAAAGCCCGCTCCCGGCCGGGTTCAGAAAACCCTGTTATCAAAAGTTTAAAATCGATATAAATTGAACCAGAATAGAATTATACATCATGAATAAATCCAACATCAAAAATCCAACATCCGTAATCGAGAATCCAGAATCGAGAATCCCGCAACTGGAATCCAATTACGGATATTTTAACGAAGAAGGAACAGAATTTACCATAACTAACCCAAAAACCCCGAGGGCGTTCGATAATTTTATGTGGAACGATGTGTTGTTTTCGTCCGTCCATCAAACCGGCGTTGGTTTTTTGGATTACCAGCTCGACGAAAAAGAAGCCGTGCAATTATTTACGGGCATCGGGCGCATTTGCGATTTCGACGTTTTTGGGCGCGACCACCTGATGAGCCGCCTGATCTACCTGCGCGACAACGAAACCGGCCAATTCTGGAATGTGAATTGGGAACCGGTGAAACGTACTTTTGATTTTTATGAATGCACCCACGGGCTTGGTTATTCGATCATCAAATCAGAAACGGAAAAGATTGCTGCTTCATTCCGGATTTTTGTGCCAAAAGGAAAAGACCCGGTGGAGTTATGGACGATGGGCTTTGAAAACAAATCAGCCAAGACGCGCGACCTCAGTATTTTTGTGTATAATCAATTCCAGTTTTCTTACAAATGGGGCTTCAACAGTTACGGCGACATGTTTTTCCGCACCACTTATTTCAGCAGAGAAGACAACGCGGTGGTTGCCAACAAACATCCGCACATTACGCCCCACAACCACCAAACGGCTTTTATGGCACCTGATAAAAAGATTGTTGGCTTTGATGGCAGCCGTGATTCATTTGTCGGGCAGTACAATAGCATGAACGAACCGCAGGCTGTTGTTGAAGGGAAATGCCGTGGCTCCATTGGTTCGAGCGATGCAACTATTGGCGTGGCACAATTTGATTTGAAACTGGAACCCGGGCAGCAAGAAACCATCCATTTGGTTTTGGGCATTTGCGATTCGGTGGAGGGAATAAAGCCGCTGAAGGACAAGTACCTCAGCAGGATGGATGAAACTTTTCAGGAGTTGAAGGAATACCACCAGGAATTTATTGCCAACAACCGCTTTCAAACACCGGATGCACATTTGAACCGGATGCTGAATGTTTGGATGAAGCACCAAACAGCTTACGGGGCACAATGGTGCCGGTGGGGATGGATGGGATACCGCGACATCGTGCAGCACGGGTACGGCGTTTCTTCGTTCAACCCGTCACGGACAAAAGAGATCTTGCGGGAAGCGTTTCAATACCAATATGCCAGCGGAATGGCCTTGCGGGGCTGGAACCCGGTGGATACAAAGCCCTATTCCGATAGCGCTTTATGGCTGGTGTACACCCTCATTTCTTATCTGAAAGAAACAGCCGATTTTGATTTTCTTTCCGAAGAAATAAAATTTTATGATGAAGGTGCTGACAGCGTTTTGGGGCATATCGAACGGGCATTGAATTTCTTGGAAAACAACAAAGGCGCCCACGATTTGGTATTGATCAAATTTGGCGACTGGAACGATTCGCTGACAGCCATTGGCAAGGAAGGCCGGGGAGAAAGTGTCTGGCTCAGCATGGCCTATGCCGAAGCTTTGCTGCAAATGGCCGGTTTGTTTGAATTTCAGAAAGATGCACGGGGTGGGGAATACCGTTCGCGCTACGAGAACATCAAAAAAGCCATTAATGAAAGTGCTTGGGACGGCGAGTGGTACATACGCTGTTATGACGACAACGGCCGCGCCATTGGTTCAAACGAAAGCCGCGAGGGAAAAATCTTCCTGAACACCCAAAGTTGGGCGATGATTGCCGGTATTGCCGATGAAACCCGCACGAATCAACTGATTGGCTCAGCCAACAAAATGCTAAAAACGGATATTGGCTACCTGCTTTTGGCGCCGACTTTCACCGCCCCCGATCCAAACATTGGCCGCATCAGTTGCATGGAGCCGGGCATTTGCGAAAACGGAACGGTTTATTCGCATGTGAATGTTTGGATGGTCATGGGTTTGCTCCGGGCCGGAAAGGTTGAAGAAGCTTATCGTACCTTCAAACAAATTACCCCGGGGTATTTTTCAGGAATGAAAGGTGACGCCAAGCAAAATATGCCGCCATACATTTATGCGAACGGCTGTTACGGCCCCGACCATAAAAACAACAAGCTGCAAATGGAATTCACCTGGATTACCGGCTCAGTAGCCTGGTTTTACAACGTGTTGACAAAAGAAATGATCGGCATCAAACCCGGTTTCGACAGTTTGGTTATCGACCCAAAACTTCCTGCCGAATGGAACGAAGTAAAGGTAACACGTGCTTTCCGTGGCAGGAAGTTTCACATTGAAATCAAACGGTCAGCGGTTTCTGCCATCTCAGTCAGACTGAATGGCAAACAGGTGGAAGGGAACAAAATTGTGCTGGCTGGTTGCAAGGAGGTAAATGATGTAAAAGTTGACATTCCGGATTAATCAATTCAAATGAAAATGCAGATTAGGAACAGTTCAAGTAGAGGTATGGAATTCTCTGCGCAGAAAAAAAATCGGCTACGCAGGAAATTGCAATCGTTAAAAGAAGGGGTAGATATAACTAAATCAAAATAAAATGAGAAAAGACCGAATATTACTGTTAGTCATGGCGTTGCTGATCATGGCAAGTTGTCAAACAAACGAACCGGCCATCATTCCCATTTCCGAAGAAATGGTCATTGACGAATCCGGCTCGGGTGCCTACATGGCCTGGTTTGACGAGCAAGATTTAAACGCACAACCATCCACCCGTTGGGATACTTATGGCATGAGGACCTATTGGCCGGCAAGCTTGGTCATCGACTTGGGTCGAAAATATCAGATTACAGCTATCTGGGTTTACGATGGTGAAAAAGAAGACCGCGTGGAGGGTGGGATTTTGCAGGTTTCATCGGGCAAACCTTTTGAATGGGGCAGTGCCAAAACACTGGAACTTCAAAATAAAGCGGAGTGGGTAAAACTGGATTGGCAGGCAGAAACGCGGTTTGTCCAACTCCAAAAGCAGGCGACGGTGCAATACAACAAGGGAAGTGAATTCCCTGAAAACAGCGACCTGGCAATCCGGGAGGTGATCCTGATGGGTTATCCGCTGGAAGAAAAAATTCCGGTTGACGAAAAGCGGGAGCATGTCGCCTTCAATATTCCCATGGACCAGTTTATCGGCATGAATTCCTACATCCACACGCCCGACAGGGTGCATGAAGCGATTGGTTGTGTGCGCGAATACCGTCCCTGGCGGTGGAATGGCGTCACTGATTTGGAAACGCCAATCGATTGGAGCGACATCAAAAATGTGTCCGGAAAAGCAGAATATTCCCAAAACAATATGGGCAACAGCGACCAGTACTATCAGAAGATGAAAGAGATGGGCGTTGAATGTATTCCCTGCATCCACCGTCATGTGGACGAATGGAATGAGCACGAGAACATCCCGTCGTTTGGTGGTGATCCCAACGACCCTTTTTCATACAAAATCATGGCTGATTATTCGTTCCAATACATTGCGCGCTACGGAAGCAAAACCGTTCCCGACAGTTTGTTGCGCACGACGGAGGCTGCGCCCAAAAAAAGCGGCATGGGGCTGATCCGTTATTTTGAAAACTGGAACGAACCCAACCGGTGGTGGGGCGAGCCTGCCGGTCATTTTACGCCTTATCAGTTTGCAGCTTTTTGCAGCGCTTCTTACGATGGGCACCTCGACCAAATGGGCGAAGGGTTCGGGGTGAAAAATGCTGATCCGGATATGAAATTTGTTTTTGGCGGCCTGGCTGCCATTTCGTTGGGTTATGTGCAGGCCATGAAATTGTGGTCGGATGAGCACCGCGATGGCTCGTTTCCTTCCGATGTGATCAACATCCACCATTACTGCAACACGCGCAGTGAGCAGCATCCAACAGAAGATGCACACGGCATCAGCCCGGAAGCGGATGGGCTAAAAGAGAAGTTGGAGAAAGTGGTCCGCTGGCGAAACAAGCACCTTCCCGGAAAGGAAGTCTGGCTGAGCGAATTTGGCTGGGACACCGATTCAAGCACCTACCAGTCGGCGGCGTGGGGACACGAACTGTACCCGGACAACATCACTATGGAAGAAATTCAGGGGCAATGGCTGGTTCGCGAATATTTAATTGGCGCGGCTGCCGGCCTTGACCGTATGATGATGTTTCTGGCAAACGATTTGAAAAACTACCCGCACGGTGTGTATGGCAAATGTGGGTTCATTACGGTTGATGAAGAATTCAAACCTTCGTGGTACTATGTGAAAACTTTAAGAACCTCCCTCACAGGGATGGTTTTTCATGATGAATATCCTTCAGGGAATGAAAACGTTTGGGTTTATCGGTTTAAAAACCCGCAAACCGGTGAAGGCGCTTATGTTTTGTGGTGCCCAACTTCTGATGGTACTTCGGTTGAAGATTATGCGTTGGAATTTAGTGGAAATGTCCAATCAGCTACTAAAATTTCATTGGAGCATAAACAGGAAAAGGGGATCAGGGAAGAATTGGGTGTTTCCAATCAGACAATTAAGACCGGCGTTTCCGAGCGGCCGGTGATCATCCTCACCAATCAGCTTTAATTAAAACCTTTGATCATGAGCAAGTCTTCTACTATTGGATATCACGGAGTAGAAATCCAGAAACAGAAAAAGCCGGAATTAATTTTTTAACTTGTAAGGGATTGATTCCTAAAACTAAATCGTAATAAAATGAAACATCTTCTCCTATGCCTGGCCTCCCTTGTTATTTTTTGTTGCGCCTACGGACAATTGGAAAGCAGTGACTCACTATCTGTAACGCACTTTGAGTTGGTTGAAGGATCAGATAACTCCGGCAGGTTTCGCGTCGAGTTGAATTCAGATAGCGATGCCAACTGGGATAAATGGAACTTCAGAGGCTATAATTTTGGGTTTAACCCTGCATTGACTCCTATGTACACAACTGTGGATGGCATTCTCAGTACGCCTTATATGATTCAGGTACGCGGCAATCTGGACGAAAAAAATAAAAAGCGCTGGGGATTTCATGTTTTTGAGGGGTATGCAAAAGATGACAAATCAAGAATTACGCTGTTGGTAAACAAACATACTGAACTTGAAAAGCCTGTTGCCGAGATGTATTATTACGGGACTGAATATAATCACTCAGAATTAGCCTATAATTGGTTTCGAATCGGCTCGGACGTAAGGCAACATTCCTTTCTGTTTAGTCGCGATAAAGCCATTTTTTATGGGTCATTAACGCTGTCAAATGCGTTGACCCTGGGAAAAATTGGAAAAGACAATATTCAAAAGGAAAAACCAGTGGGAGATGAGGAGCAGAATTACCGGGAAAGTGCCAACCATGTTAATTATAAATCATTAAAAGACAGCGAAGACGGGACTGTTTTTTATGATAAAGATAATGACATCGTCGTTATTAAAATTAAGGGAGCATGGCGAAAGTTAGTCACGGAACCCCTACCAGAAAATGTAAGTTATGATTTTGATGAGTAATCAACTTAAATAAGATCGAAATGAAGACGTTTAAATCAATCGTTATCCAATTGCTGCTTCTTTTACTTTTTATTTCCTGCAAAGAGGAGAAACCCAATGTACTGTTTATTGTCGTGGATGATTTAAGGCCGGAATTGGGGTGCTACGGGCAGAGACAAATTAAGTCGCCAGCTATTGATAAGCTGGCTGCAAACGGTCTCACCTTCGTGAACGCCTATTGCAATGTGCCGGTTTGCGGGGCTTCGCGGGCAAGTTTGCTGACGGGTATCCGGCCAACCTCAAACCGGTTTGTTGGCTACAACACCTATGCGCAGGATGATGCTCCCGGAGCAGTTAGCCTTCCGCAGCATTTCAGGAACAACGGTTATTACACTGTTTCGAATGGGAAGGTTTTTCATCATATTGATGATATTCCCGAAAGCTGGTCCGAAGCGCCCTGGAACCCGGCAGCTGAATCGGGGAGCTTTTTAGACTACCTGACGGAAAAAAACCAACAGATTGTTGATTCAACAAAGGGAAGGGCTTATCCTTATGAAATGGCGGCAGTAGATGACGAAGCTTATTTTGACGGGCAAATTGCAGCTAAAACCATTGAGGACTTGAATCGGTTGAAGAAAGAAGGAAAACCTTTTTTTCTGGCGGCCGGTTTTCTGAAACCCCATCTACCGTTTAACGCACCGAAAAAATATTGGGACCTGTACCCGCCGGGAACAATCTCGTTGCCTGACAATTACTATCCTCCCCAAAATGCGCCTGATGCTGCAATCCATAATTTTGGAGAACTGCGCAATTACCATGACGTGCCTGCCGAAGGGCCTGTTTCCGACGAAATGGCCCTCGAACTGATTCATGGGTATTATGCCTGTGTCAGTTATGTTGATGCACAAATCGGCAAAGTCTTGGATGCTTTGGAAGAATTGGGATTGGCGGAAAATACGGTTGTCATTCTTTGGGGCGATCACGGCTGGCAATTAGGCGAACACAGCATCTGGTGCAAACATGCCAATTTTAAGACTTCACTGAATGCGCCGCTGATTGTCCGCGCACCGGGCAAAAAAGGGGGCCAGCAAACTGAAGCTTTGGTCGAATTTGTCGATATTTTTCCTTCTCTGTGCGATCTGGCAGGCCTGGAAAAACCAGTGCAATTACATGGAACAAGTTTTGTCCCGCTGACGGAGAACCCCGGTCTTCCTTGGAAACAAGCGGTCTATTGCCGGTATGTCTTAGGCGAATCAGTTAAAACCAAAGATTTTCTGTACACCGAGTGGTTCAACAAACAACAGAAAAGTTTTGCCTCCATGCTTTACGATCATCGAAACGACCCGGATGAAAACGTGAATGTTGCCGGAGAAGCTTCGTATTCCGGTGAAGTGGCCACTTTTCAGCAGCTACTGCAAGAACAGATCAAGCTACGTGAAAAATATAATCTGAAACCGGAATCTTACTAAATCAATAAAATCAAGATGAATAAACGAGTATTAACCACAATCTCTTGCACCCTGCTGATAGGTGGAGTTCTGGCAGGAGCAGCGCAGCAAAAAAACGAAAAACCAAACATTATCTTTCTTCTGGCTGACGATATGCGTTACGATGCTATGCGAAATGCCGGAAACACCATCATTCAGACGCCGGAAATTGACCGTCTTGCACAGCAGGGGACTTCCTTCCGTAATGCCTTTGTCACCACATCAATCTGCTGCTGCAGCCGGGCAAGTATTTTGTCCGGGCAGTACGTTGCTCGACATGGAATTATCGACTTTTCAACACCTTTTTCTCCCGATGCATTGAAGGAAACCTACCCGCTTGTATTGAGGGAAAATGGCTACCAGACCGGGTTTATCGGCAAATACGGTATTGGCAACAATACAAAAGGAGTCGATGGTCAATTTGACTATTTCTGGGGATCAGCAAGCCAGCCATTTTATAATAGTACCGATGAGAACGGCAAGCCCATCCACTATACCGATTTGGTTGGGAACCATATTGCTAAGTTTTTAGAAACTACAGACAAAGACAAACCATTCTGTCTTTCGGTCAGTTTCAAAGCGCCACATGTCCAGGATGGAGATCCACGCCAGTTCATTTATAATCCGCGGTACAATGACCTTTACGCCAGTGTGAATATCCCGGAGGAGCCGACCAATACCATTGAAGAATGGCATCGTTTTCCTGATTTTTTCAGGCAGAACAATGAAGCACGCCGGCGCTGGTGGCTCCGGTTTTCCACAGGACAACAATACCAGGAGTCGCTGAGAGGATATTTCCGGCTGATCAAAGGAATTGACGATGTTATTGGGCAAGCCAGAAAAACCTTGGAAGAAATGGGGATTGCCGATAACACAATTATCATTTTCACGAGCGACAATGGCTTTTTTCTTGGCGAACATGGGTTGGCTGGAAAGTGGTATGGACATGAACCGTCCATCCGTGTACCGCTGATCATCTATGATCCGCGTAACAAAGAGGAAGCCCCGAAAAAAATTGAGGAAATGGCTCTGAATATTGATATTGCCCCAACAATTCTTTCACTGGCCGGGGCCGAGAAACCGTCTTCCATGCAAGGAAAAGACCTTTTGCCTGTTCTCAAAAATAATGCAACCAGTTGGCGTGAAAGTTTTTATTATGAGCACATGGTACCTCTGGATATTATTCCAAAGTCGCAGGGATACCGAAACCAACAATACAAATACTTGGTTTATCCGGAAAGCAATCCCATTTACGAGGAATTGTATGACCTGAAGAATGATCCGGCAGAATTGAACAACCTTGCTTTGGACAAACACAAGAAGGAAATTTTAAATACCATAAGAAAGCAATTTAAGAAAGCACAATTTGCTGCCACAACTGTTGAGTAACAGATATCAAAAAGTAAGTTCTATTTGTTCATTTTGTAAGTCACACATTTTCATTGAAGTTTAACGACAGAAAAAATCCTAGCAAATTAGTGGTATAAATTGACCTGAATTTTTAATTTTTTTTAAAAGGTATTCATTTGAAGATAGGTAATGAGAACAGGAACCATTGGAAGATGGTATGGGAAAGGTTTAAAACCGGCGACCGGCAGGCTTTTGATGAAGTTTATCAAGAGTTTGCTGATTTGTTGTTTGCCTATGGCACCAAAATTACCTCTGACCGTGAATTGCTGAAGGATTGTATCCAAGACCTATTTGTTGATCTTTACCGTTATAGCGATCGGATGAACACGCCCGAATATCTTGAGTTTTATCTGTTTAAATCTTTGCGCCGGCTCATTGTCAAACGTTTGAAGAAGGAAAAACGGCTGACCAGTTTCCCGGAAAACGAGCTTTTGCCTTTTGACATGAAATTCAGTCTCGAAGATGAGTTGATCCAAAATGAATCGGAAAATGCCCGGCTAAAATCACTTCAGCAATTATTGCAAACACTTGATCTGCAAAAAAGGGAATTGCTGTTTCTCCGGTTCAACAGCGGGCTAAGCTACATAGAAATAGGACAGTTACTCGGGATGAAGCCCGACACGGTCAAAAAACAGGTTTACCGTCTGCTCGATTACCTGCGCGAAAATTTTGGCACCAGACTGATGGAATTATTCGTGATATGTTTTAGGACATAACCTTTTTTTCTTGGGATGCGTCCCTTTCTGTCTTTCCATGTCTCTTTTCTATAAACAGGCATAAAATACATGCAATGGATTTATTCGAAAAAATAGTTGAGGACCCCTTCTTTTTCAGATGGATTTTCAATCCGGACAAGGAAACGGAATTATACTGGCGGACTTATATGAAGGCTAATCCGGAAGACGCAAATTTGGTTAAAGAGCTAAAAACCAAAGCCTCATATTATTTTGGCCATTCGCGTGAAAAGCTCTCCGTGCAGGAAAAAGAACAGCTGTCACTGCGGATAAAACAACGGTTGGCATTGGAAGAGCGGAAAGACAAAAGGAAAAGATATTTATTTTCTTTTATGAAATATGCTGCCGTTGCGTTGCTCTTTTCCATTGTCAGCAGTACGTTGGTTTATTTTCAAATGCGCCAGAACGATACAAATTTGTACGTGCAGGATATCCCTTTTACCGCACAGATACATGAACCAACCCTGATTTTCTCAGGAAGGGAAAATATCCGGTTGAATAATTCCAAATCGACGCTAGATTATAGCCAAACAGGGAAAATTGTGCTGAATGGCGACAGTGTGATCCAATCGAAGAAAGCCGGTTCGGATCAGAATCCGGCTATAAACCAATTGGTCATTCCTTATGGAAACCGCTCGAAAATTACCCTCAGCGATGGGACCACTGTTTGGTTGAATGCCGGCAGCCGCCTGGTCTATCCGTCGGTTTTTGTCGAAAAAACGAGGGAGGTGTTGCTCTTTGGGGAAGCATTTTTTGAAGTAACCGAGAACAAAGACCGCCCCTTTGTGGTCAAAACTTCGGCTTTAGCGGTGAAAGTTTTAGGGACATCATTTAATGTCTCTGCCTATCCTGATGACAATGCCATCCAAACGGTGCTTGAAGAAGGCAGCGTGGCCATCAGAAAAAATGGGGCGCAACTTTTTGAGAAAGACATTGTCCTGAAACCAAATCAGTTAGCGAGTTTCAACAAAGGGACAAACGAATCGAAGGTATATGACGTGGATGCAAGTTATTATACCGTGTGGACCAAAGGCTTGCTTAGTTTTGACGAGATTGAGCTTAGCCGGGTCCTGAAAAAAGTGGAAAGATATTATAATGTTCAGGTAAATTACCCTGATCCGGTACTGGGAACGACAAAAATTACAGGCAAACTGGACCTGAACCGCAACGTGGAAGAGGTATTTGAATACATTGCCAAAGTATCATTGACAACCGTTGATAAAGTAAATTACAATACCTATGAAATAAAAAAAACCGGAAAGTGGTGACGCACTTTCCGGCCAGTTTCAAATACAGATAGACAGTATTTATTAACTTTTTAAAGTTGACCAAATTTATGAAAAAAAATCGTTAACCGGTTTTCCCGACAGGGAAAGTCAAAAAAAACTATGGCGAATTATGCGCTTGACATTTATTCTATTATTCGGGTTTATCCTGACAGTTTCTGCAAATAGCTATTCGCAGGGCACTAAATTAGATGTCAATCTGAGCAATTCAACGATCAGTGACATCATTGAATACGTGGAGAAAAACAGCGAATTTATTTTTCTCTATCGGAAAGAGGACCTCAATGTTTCCAAAAAGGTTGATGTAAACCTGAAAAATGCCACGATCAAACAGATCTTGGACCAGGTGCTGAAAGATGAATATGTCGATTATGATGTGTATGAGCGTCAGATTGTCATCCGTAAGGCGAACGAAACAAATTGGAACATGCAGCAAAACCGGAAGGTCATCGGTGTTGTGACCGGAAGTGATGGCGAACCGGTTCCCGGTGCTTCCATTTTGGTAAAAGGAACATCAACCGGAACCATAACCGGCGCTGACGGCGAATTTGAGCTGAATGTTCCTGCCGGTTCTGAAATACTTGTTGTTTCTTTTATTGGCATGGAGACGATGGAAATTCCAATTGCAGGAAAATCATCCGTATCGGTTGTGATGAACTCAACTTCCATCGGATTGGAGGAAGTGGTGGCCGTGGGTTATGGTTCCCAAAGCCGAAAGAAGATTTCTGCCGCTATCACATCGGTTTCGGCCGAGGATATCAAAGGGATGGCAGCAACAGGAATCGATAAAGCCATTCAGGGGAAGGCAGCAGGCGTTATGGTTACCAACAATACTGGTGAACCCGGCGGTGGCGTTACAATTCGTGTCCGTGGGACAACTTCAATAGGTTCCGGCAACGACCCTTTGTATGTGATTGATGGAATTCCGCTGGAAAATACGCAGACCAGCAACCGCAACGTAGGCGAAAACAGGGTCAATGGAATGTCTCAGATTAATCCTGCCGATATTGAATCCATCGAGATTCTAAAAGATGCTGCAGCCACGTCCATTTATGGTGCACGCGCAGCGAACGGGGTTGTTTTAATTACAACAAAACGTGGGGTCCAGGGAAAAGGGGAAATCAGTTTGGATTTTAGCTCCGGGCTGTCGATGGTGTCAAACAAATACAACCTGCTTGGTGCCTCAGATTATGCCGTACTGGTTAATGAAGGCCGTGCCCAACTGGCAGCAAGCGAACCCCAATATTCCCCTTATTTTTCTGATGATTTTATTCGGAATCCAACGGTAAATACCGATTGGCAGGATGAGATCTTCAATGTGGCTTCCGTTCATGATGTTAACCTTTCCCTTCGTGGGGGTACCGATGCCACAAAATACATGGTTAGTTCCGGCTACTACAAACAGGAAGGCGTAATAAAAGGTTCTGATTTCAGCCGCTTTAATATGCGTGCCAACATCGATCAGGATCTGGGCGAGCACATCGTGTTGGGATCGAGTCTGTACGCTGCTTATACCGAACAAAACCGGACAAAGAATGATGGTGGCCCGGAAAGATCCGATGCATCGAACTTTAATAACATTTATGGTGGATCTGTCCTTTCAACAGCTTTGGTAAAAGCGCCTACAACGGCCGTTTATCTCGAAGATGGGACCTTTAGCAATGATCCGGCCCAAATGGAATATGGTAATCCGATGAGGCAAGCACTCGGCGTTGATATCGGTAATAATGTGAGCCGGATCATTGCTTCAGCCTATGCAAAAGTCAATTTGTTACCTGGATTGAGCTTTAGGTCCCAGGCTTCCGCAGACATACGAAATGAACTTGAAAAATGGTTTGACCCACCAAATCCGAACGCATTTGCGGGAAACGACTGGAGAGGACAAACTTCCCAGCGCACATTTAACCAGAAAGCATGGACGTTTGAGAACTACTTCAACTATGCCCTTGGAATTGACGATCATAGCTTGACATTTCTTGCCGGAAACACCATTCAGGAAACCAGTTGGGAAAATAGTTTTATTCTGGTGACAGGGATTGTTTCTGATAAAATCAGGACATTGAATGCCGGTACCGACATCGATATCGCACAATCAGATAAGCAGGCTTATGGGATTACTTCCTATTTTGGAAGGTTCAACTACGACTACCAGGGCAAATACCTATTGTTGTTGAATGCCCGTTATGATGGGTCTTCCCGTTTTGGGAAGGAAAACCGTTACGGGTTTTTCCCTTCTGGCTCAATTGGCTGGAGGGTCTCCGAAGAATCATTTCTTGAATCAGCCGATTATTTGGAAGACTTGAAGGTGCGTGTAAGCTATGGGGTTACCGGCAACCAGGAAATTGCCAATTATGCTTCCCGGGGAATCATGTCTGTTGGGACAGGGACGAACAGGGGGAGCAACTACAATGGTGTTACCGGAGGGGTTATTTCAAGTTTGCCAAGCCCTGAGTTGAAGTGGGAGGAAACCACTCAGTTTAATGTGGGAACGGATGTCAGTCTTTTTAATGAGCGTTTAAATTTTACGGCTGATTACTATATCAAAACAACTGATAATTTGTTATTTGAAGTTCCGCTTCCGGCAACCCGGGGCATAGGCTCCAAACTTGAAAACATAGGAAAAATGGAGAACCGGGGGGTTGAGTTTGGGGTGAACGGAACGTTGGTTAGTACAGACAAATTTAACTGGACAGCAGATTTTAATATCTCAACAAACAAAAATAAAGTACTCGAATTGGCCGAAGATAAGGACGTGATTGTCAGTGGTGCCGGCGGACGGAGCATTGCCCGCGTAGGAGAGCCGATCAGTTTTTATCTTTATGAACGGGAAGAATTTGTTGACCCGGAAACAGGACTGGTAGTTATTGTCGATCAGGACAACAGTGGTGGCTTGCCCAACGAAGGCGACCTAATATTGGCGGGAAGCCCTTTTCCTGATTTTTATGGGGGTTTGACAAACAACCTTTCTTACAAAAATTTTGATTTGTCCGTGTTTTTCCAGTATTCGTATGGAAATGAGATCTATAATGCTACCCGCAGATGGGTTGAGATGTTGTCATTAAATGACCGGACCATTATTGGTGCAAATACCACACAGACTGCTTTCGACAATAGATGGCAAAAACCAGGAGACGTGACAAAATATCCTGGCATTAATTACGATGATCGGAACAATGATTACAATCTCCCTCATACCGGCTGGTTGGAAGATGGTTCCTATTTGAGGTTGAAGTCGTTAACCATAGGTTACACGTTTAAACAGCAGCTTTTGTCCAGGCTGAACCTCAAATCTGCCCGGCTGTTCCTGACAGCAAATAACTTATTTACCATTACGGATTATTCCGGATATGATCCTGAAGTTGATCATTTTACGGGTGTGAACGGTGGCGCTAACAGTGGTTTGCTGCGCGGGTACGACTATGGTTCCTATCCACAATCCAGGTTCTACCGGATTGGCGTCAATATAACATTCTAAATCAATTAATTTTTAAAATGAGCGACATGCAAAAGATATATAAATATTTAATGTTTATTCCGGCACTGTTTCTTTTTACCCAATGTAATGAAGTGTTGGAACAAGATGTCTATTCCAGTATTGAGATGGATGTTTTATACGATTCGCAAACAGCTGCTGAAGTGGGCATCACCGGATGTTATAACCGTTTTTTTAATGAAGCTGCTTATTCGCAGTTGATCCTCTATTTTCAGGTTTCCACAGACGATGTCAAACAGCCCAGTGGTTGGGCTTTTCAGTTGAAAGACCGGACCCAGTTGACCCCAAACCCTTCTTCTGGCGGTGGTTTTAATACGCCATGGGCGCGGATGTACACTGCTGTTGCCAACATTAATCTATTTCTTGAAAAAGTGGCCGAAATCCCCGACGACAAATTTTCGGGTAACCGAAAGGCTGAACTACTGGCAGAAGGCCATTTCCTACGCGGGATCTGCTACTATTATTTAAGTATGCAATGGGGTGATGTTCCGCTGATACTGGAACTAAAAACGGGAGGACCGGAAGACAACGACGTACCAAAGACACCAAGGGCACAAGTCATGGAGCAGGTAAAAGCCGACTTAGCCATTGCTGCCAGGGACCTGCCCGATGTGCTGACTAATTATTCCGATGATCCGGAAACAAATATGAGAAAGGGACGGGCAAGCAAATGGGCTGCCAAGGCATACTTAGCCCGCATCGCGATGATGGAAGACAATATGGACGATGCACTGGCACTTTCCAATGAAATTATCAACAGCGGTCTATATCCGCTGGCAACAAAGTGGAGAAGCATTTTTGAAGAACCGATGAATTCTTCTGAGTCCATTTTTGAACAGCAAAATGATTATTCGCCTGGTTTTTTTGGTTCAGGCTTGTTTGGCTGGTTCATGGGGCATGTTTTCCAGATTTCAGATGAGCTATATACTGTTTTTGATACTGCCGATGAACTGAAGGGCACCCAAGGAAAGGATATTCGCTGGGAGTTTATGTATGGAAAACATCCCTGGTCGTCTAATATTGCCATTCGCAAACATGTGCCGCCACGGGGATATAATCTGGGGGGAATTGAGCAGTTGAATTTTGTTCTGATCCGGGCAACGGAATTGTATTTCAACAAACATGAAATCCAAATAGAGCAGAACTACGAAGCGAATAAACAGGCAGCGTTGGATTTTCTGAATATGATCCGGGCAAGGACAAAAGATATGGAATGGGTAAATCCGTGGTGGCCTGTTCCAGATGGTGCAGTCGGTATTCCTTTGTTGACCATGGCTGATGTGGATACCAAAGAAAAGATGATACAGGCCATCCGGGACGAAAAACGCCGCGAAATGGTTTATGAAGATGGCATGCGTTGGTTCGACCTGTTGCGTTGGGACAAAGAATACGCCAAGCAGATCACCAACTCGGCAACAGATGATCATCTCTTCTTGCCTTATCCCGAGGATGAAGTCCTAAGAAACCAAGAGTTGGTTCAAAATCCGGCTTACCAATAAATTGATAATATGATTTGAGGTTGTTCAAGAAGTTTTCGCGCAAGCGCGACCGTCATCCTGAATTTATTCTAGGATCGGTGTCCCACAGGGTGCCCGAAACAAGTTCGGGATGACTTCGGCAAAGTCTTCTTGAACAACCTTTTTTAAAAACTTAGAACCCATGAAAATATCCGGAAAAATAATAGCAAGTGCATTGATGGTCTTCTTTTTAACATCATGGACTGCCCCTCCCGAAAATGATTGCCAAGTGTTGCTGGAGACAATTTCTGGAACCTATGAAGGCGGTTGTAAAAGAGGAAAGGCAGATGGCATGGGCAAAGCAGTTGGTGAAGATACCTATGAAGGAGAGTTTAAGAAAGGATTGCCCGACGGTCAAGGAAAATATACCTGGGCCAATGGCAATGTGTTTGAAGGCGAGTGGAAAGATGGCGTCAAAGAAGGAGAAGGAAAACTGGTTGTTAAGCGTGAAAGCTTGCAGGACAGCATTGTCTCCGGCTTCTGGAAAGACGACAAATATGTAGGAAAATACGAGAATCCTTATGACGTGGCATCCAAGTCATCCAATATCAATAAAGTAAGGGTTGTAAAGCAGGGATTGAGCCCGAATCAGGTTGATATTTCTGTTGTTAGGAAAAATCAGTCGGTGAGATATTCCAACCTCCGCATCACAAGTAATGCAGGCAACTACTATTCCGGTAAATTTCAGGTCAGCCAGTTTCCGCTGGAACTGGAAATTGAATTTGATTCAGCCTCAGCAACCGGTTTTGGTGCTGCAAAAGAAAAATCAACCTGCAAAGTCAAAATTATGGAACCTGGAAATTGGCAAATCACGATCGATCTGTCGAACGTTTAAAGCATTTTTTCCATGGCCAATTGTTGCCGCCAAATGAAATCAGCCAGCTTAGCCATTATGCCTTCTATCTTCAAAAAACATTTCCTCATTTTATTGTTGGTGTCCTCCAGCATTTGGTGTTGTTTTGGTCAGCAAGCCACAGGGCAGCTGGTCGCTGATTTTATGGGGACCAATACCAATGTGGCAGCCTATGACAATGGTTACCTGGAAGACCTTTCCAAATGCGTCAAATGGATCCGTGAATACCACAGTTGGGCGCATTATGAGGCTGCAAACGATTTTTATAAGTGGGATGACGTGACCCAAAACCCACATACCTATACCTGGCCCCACCATACAAAATTTATGGAATCATGCCGGGAGCTTGGACTGGAAGTTCTGATCGATGCTTTAAATAAACCTCAGTGGGCAGGTTCTTCCCCCGTGCCCAATACCAGTGGTGACGGCGAATCAGCCAATGACTATTTGGAGAAACTGGAATTTCTTGGTCAGTTGGTTGCCCGCTATGGTTCGAAAACCTTGGATGACAACGTGCTTAAGACCGCCGACAAAATATCAGGGTTAAACTACATTCAGTATTATGAAGATGAAAATGAACCTGACTATTGGTGGAAAACACCGGTGTGGCCTGCAGTAAATTATGCTCAATATTGTAATGCCGCCCACGACGGGACCGGGGTGCAGACCACCCCTGAATTTCCCTTGCTTGGGATAAAGTCAGTTGATCCGGGGGCCAAACATGTGTTAGCCGGAATGGCAGGCCCGGACACGACTTATTTTTATGAGCTTCTGGCAGCCTCCGATGGACGCATCCCTTTTGATGTACTGAATGTTCACATGTATTGTACCGACCAAAGCAATGCCTATTCGCCCGAGCACGAAAATTACGGGTATGAAAAAGGCTTCGAGGATTTTTTTAAGTGGAAAGACCGGGCCTTGCCTGAAATGCCGGTTTGGATAACGGAGTTCGGCTGGGACACCTACAAAGCGCCAGATGGTCAGCACTCTTACACCTACGCTTCTTTTGAACAGCAAGCCAATTACTTGATGCGTTCCTATTTTATTTTTCTGAAAATGGAGTTTGAAAAAGCTTTCATGTTTATGGCGGCCGATGTGAACAGCGAAAATACGCTACAATATTCGTCAAGCGGTTTGATCAGGGATAAAAATTCGGGCTTTGCTAAAAAACCTTCCTATTACTACCTGGCAACGATGCAAAATGTACTGGGAGAATTGATGTATAACCGAACAGTTGCATATGGGGAAGAATTTGGAAACAATGAAGTTTATTGCCTTGAATTTGAACATCCCGGGAATGAAGACAAGGTTTATGCTTTGTGGGTGAGAGAAACGGGATCGGATAACGATAATGGAGCAAACACAGTGTATCAGCTCAATTTAGAAGTGGTTCCGTCATCCGCTTTTTCCATCCTTCCCAAGGATTTGGATGCAGATGGCGATACGGCATCTGTTGAGTTGAACGGAACGGTGGTTGATCTGAACCTGACTGAAACGCCTCTTTTTGTTGTTGCCAAGGGTTTGGAGACTGGCTTTGAGGAAAAGATTAGTGAAGCCCCGGTTTTAAAGGCTTATCCAAATCCGGCCCGGGGAACGATCAATTTAGAAGTCCAGCTTTCTTCCCGAAGTGTCATTGAGCTGGCCGTTTATTCTTCCGAAGGACAATTGGTGAAAATACTCCAACCTGAAAAAATGGTTGAAAAGGAGGCATTTTATCGCTTTGGGGACGACTTTAAATCAGGTAGTTACTATATCAGGTGCCGCAGCCAATGGGGAACCGAAGTGGAACGAATAGTGATTTTAAAATAAAATACAATGGCTTATCATACGTTTAGTTGGGGGAAATTTTATTTCATATTTACCATAACGGCTTGTTCGATGGTCCTGGGAACAGCTGAAGTTTGCGGGCAGTCAGGTTTAGTTCAGAAAAGTGGGTGTTCTGTCCATCTGTCTTTTCCGGTTCCCGATGGCGCGGATGAGATCATCCTGGAAATCCACAGCGACAGAAACAAAAAGGTCTCCAAGTTGACCGATGTCTCTCCAAATAATCCGAAAGGATTCAATCCACTGATGGATCCCGGCAAAGATATGTGGTTTCCCGTCATTGATATTGAATTGATTGATGGTTTGCAGGCAGTGGCCGAATTGGACGCCGTTGCCCAATCGGGCCATTATAGTTGGAACAGCAATTTTTGGTCAAATTATCAAGGTCTTCAAGACGAACTTGTCTTTGAAGATCACTTGGAACATTGGGAGAACCATTTGTATGTGGAATCTGAAACAGCTAGGCTCAAAAAGTTTTTTCTGCGGAAAACAATCCCGGTGGAAGCATTTATTTCAACCAAAAAATTTCGATATGAGGTAAAAACATTGTCATCGGATTGGTCCGGCGAGATTAAAGCTTTTGCCAACGTGAATGATGAATTGGAACTGGTCGGTTTTTTTCGGGTTGAAAAGCAACCAACAACAAATGCCGTTAACCAATCGGCTGAATTAAAGCGGGAAAATTTAATCAGTTGTTTGCGGCAAGCCGTTGAATTTGTGCTTTCCTGTCAAAACACAAACCCTTTGAGCCCGACTTATGGTGGCCTGTTCCTTTTTTATGATTTGGATGCCAAAACCTTTCGGCGTTCCGATTGGATATGGACTTATGGCCCTGCCATCAAACTCTTGCTCGATGCCGCAAAAATTCCGGAATTGACCAGTGAATTCGGGTATGAAAAGTTAATGGAAGCCGCAAAGCTGATTGGAGAGGCATCTCTGCGTTTTCAGCTATTGGACAAGACTCATCCGGCTTACGGGCTGACCATTTGCCGGTACGATCCCAAGCTTTTTTATGCAGAAGGGTTTACCGGTTATCTGAGCCCTGCCGACAGCCATTTTCTGGCAGGATACGGATGGATTCCGCTTTACGAAGCAACAGGCGATCATCGTTTTTTGGACGCGGCGGTTTTGCAAACGGAACAGATTGGCCGGATTCTGACCCAGGATGCCATTGTGGAGCAAGATTTTGTGTTGAAAGCCGGTAAATGGAAAAACTGGACCATGGATGAATCTGGCTTTGGCATGCAAGGTTTCGCCGAAGTCTATAAAGTTACAAGGGATGAAGATCATAAAAGGACCGGAAAGGAATACCTGGATGGGCTGATCAATGTGCTGGAAAACCCGGATGGTCTATGGTACCGCAACTGGCACCGCAACCAGCCTGGCCGAACAGATGATCGTTGGCCGGCGGGAAAACCAGTTGGTGTGCCAGTGTTGATGAAAGATGGGGAAACAGCACGCGGAAACGGCTGGGCGATGATCGGTCTGCTGGCTGCCCACCGGATGATGCCTGAAAATGGGCACTATCTTGACAAAGCCAAAACCTTGGCCGAAAACATGCTGAACCTGCAACTGGAAGATGGTTCGTGGCCGTTTAAATTGTACGAATCGGCATCGGAAGGTGGGGTGAGCGAAAAGGGAACCCCGCTTTGGAGCATGCTTTTTTATCAACTTTATGAAGTCACGAAAGATCCCCGGCACTTGGAGGCTGCACAAAGGGCATTGCAATGGTGCATGAAGAAACAATATGCCGGCGAAGATCTGTTGGCGGCTGGTGGCATTGTCGGGACAACCTGGGCGGCGGGAATTGTTTACCGCAATTATTTCCCGTTGATCTGCTCTTATACGATGGACTGGTTTGGCCTCGCCTTGTTGGAACAACTGAAACTAAAGGAGAAATAGAATGACCCTGCAACATTTGAAAAACGGAATCACGGCCTGCCTGTCTTTTTTGACGGTGGTTGCTTTTGGAAGTATGCCCAATGAAAATCAACCCAATATCATCCTGATCCTTGCAGATGATATGGGCTTTTCGGATACCGGCTGTTATGGTGGCGAAATTGAAACACCCAATATTGACCGGCTGGCCCGCAATGGAATCCGGTATTCGCAGTTTTACAATGCAGCACGGTGTTGTCCAACACGCGCGTCGCTGCTGACAGGCGTTTATCCCCACCAGGCAGGTATGGGCTGGATGAACAATTCAGACGAAGGAACGCCCGGCTACCGGGGTGATCTGAGCAAACATGCGGTGACCATTGCCGAAGTGCTAAAAACAGCGGGTTACAGCACCTTCATGACTGGGAAATGGCACCTGAGCAACACCCGAAAAAACGACACAGGGACCAGTGATAACTGGCCCAAGCAACGTGGTTTTGACCGATATTTCGGGATCATCAGCGGCTCTGACAGCTATTTCAGCCCCGAACTTTTCTCGGATAACCAGAAATATCCGGCACCTCCAGCTTTCTACCTTACACATGCCATCAGTGACACGACGGTTAAGTATATCGAACAGCATTTCTCATCGGTACAAAATAAACCGCTCTTTCTGTATGTGGCCTATACGGCTCCCCACTGGCCGCTGCATGCGCTGGAGGAAGACATCAAGAAATATGGCGATTTGTATCAGGCCGGTTGGGACGAGATCCGGGAAAGGCGGTTAGAAAAACAAGTTGAATCAGGGCTTTGGAAAAGCAAGCTGGAGCTTTCGCCGCGCGATGCCAAGGTGCCGGAATGGAGTTCGCTTTCGGCAGGAGAGAAAAAAGAATTTGCCCGGAGAATGGCCATTTATGCCGCCCAGATCGATGCCATGGACCAGGGAATTGGCCGCATCATCAAAAAACTCGAAGAAACAAATCAGCTCGATAATTCTGTCATTTTCTTCCTGTCGGACAATGGAGGCTGTGCCGAATTTATTTCATCCGGAGAAAGCAAAGATTTGAGCGGTGAGCTGACCGATACCTGGGAAAGCTACCGGATTCACTGGGCGAACGCGAGCAACACACCCTTTCGGGAATACAAGCATTATACGCATGAAGGAGGTATCCGGACCCCGCTCATTGTACAATGGACGGGTGGAATTCGGGAGCCCGCGAGGGGTGGCTTTGTCCGCGATTATGGCCATATCAATGACATTATGGCGACTTGTATTGAACTGGCTCATGCCGATTATCCAAAGGAATATGGGGGAAATACAATCGTTCCCCTTCAGGGAAAAAGTTTGGTTCCTCATTTTTCAAACAAAGAAAATTCCC
>SWCA01008722.1_pt1 | contig 47846 bp, 50 predicted proteins | sample 4692961 | NCBI WGS metagenome assembly SWCA01 (sample SAMN10267275, study PRJNA491770) | bioreactor metagenome | isolation source: DHS bioreactor inoculated with | place: Japan: off Shimokita Peninsula | reverse complement strand
TTTTTTTTCCTTAAAAAGAGAAAAAAGGTATCTAGAAGTGCCGTGGAGAAATGTAAAAAAAATAGGAAATGATATGATTATCATCGAATATGAGGGAAATATCTAATTGTGGAGGGACATATATGAGTATATTAGTACAAAAATTTGGGGGAACATCTGTAGAATCCTATGAAAAAATGGTGAAAGTATCAGAAATAGTAAAACAATATAAAGAAGAAGGATACAAGTTAGTTGTTGTGGTTTCTGCCATGGGTAGAAAAGGAGCTCCTTATGCTACGGATACATTTATAGAATTATGTAAAAAAGTAAATGAAAACACTTCTTCAAGAGAACTAGATTTAATTATGTCCTGTGGAGAAATTATATCTGGAACTCTTCTTGTTAATATTTTAAAAAAGATTGGAATAAATGCTGTGCTCCTTACAGGGGGGCAGGCGGGAATCATTACAGATGGAAAATATGGTGACTCCACAGTAGTGAACATAGACCCTACAAGAATTAGAAAAGAAATAGATGAAGATAAAGTAGTGGTAATTGCAGGATTTCAAGGAATGACAGAAGAAGGAGAGATTACAACATTAGGAAGAGGTGGAAGTGACACTTCAGCTGTAATTGTTGGAAAAGGTTTAAACGTAGATACAGTAGAAATATATACAGATGTAGATGGAATTATGACAGCAGATCCTAAGATAGAGCCAAATGCAAAAATAATTAGAAATATAAATTATGATGAAGTTTTTCAAATGGCAGAAAAAGGTGCAAAGGTTATTCATCCTAGAGCAGTAGAAATAGCAAAAAATAGCAATATTGTACTGAAAATCAAAAATACATTAAATTCTTCAGAAGGAACCAATATAGGATCTTTTGCTACAGAGGATATTGATTCTTATAGAATTTGTAATGATAAAAATTTAATGACCGCAATAGCACATAAAAATAATATCATCCAAGTTCTTATAAAAAATTGTAAAGAAGATTCTTTTACTAAGATTTTGAGTGAAATAGAAAAGCAGGATATAAGTATTGATATGATTAATTTCTTTATAGAAGAAAAAGCGTTTACCATAGAAGAAAACAAATTAAGCATTTTAAAGGAAATATTAGATGACTATAAAGTAACTTATGAGATAATAGAAAATTGCTGTAAAGTTACTTTAATAGGTTCAAGGATAACAGGAATTCCTGGGGTGATGGCAAAAATAGTAAGATCTTTATCCGGAAAAGGAATAAAAATACTTCAAACCTCTGATTCTCATATGACTATATCTTGCTTAATAAAAGAAGAAGATTTAAGATTAGCAGTAAATGCCCTTCATGAAGGTTTTAATTTATTTAAAAAATAAGCTACTGAAAAGTGGCTTATTTTTTTTGTCTTAAAATTAATACTATTGGACAAAATAAAGATATAATCCTAAATGATTATAAAGATAAAATGTAAAAATATATTTTATAAACAGGAGGGTCACATGACTAAAAAAGGAAAAGAAGATACAAAAAAAGAAGACGGAGTAGAAAATAAAGAAAAAGAAATGGTGCAGGATATAAAACAATTTGGTATGCCAGGATTACCAATAGAAAATAAAGAAATTCAGTGTATAACGATTATTGGAGAAATAGAAGGACATATGGTATCGGCACCACAGAAAAAAACAACTAAATATGAACACATTATACCACAATTATATGCAGTAGAAGAAAATCCCGACATTAAAGGTGTCTTGATTATATTAAATACTGTAGGTGGAGATGTGGAAGCAGGGCTTGCAATATCTGAACTTATTAACAGCTTATCTAAGCATACAGTAACCTTAGTTTTAGGAGGAAGTCACAGTATTGGTGTTCCTCTAGCCACTTCTGGAGATTATTCTTATATTGCTCCAACTGCAACCATGACCATTCATCCTATAAGAATGAATGGATTAGTAATTGGGGTAAATGAAACCTTTGAATATTTTAGAAAAATGCAAGAAAGAATACTTAATTTTATAACAAGAACATCTAGCATTAATAGAGAAACACTCTTTAAACTCATGAACTCTAGAGATGAGCTTGTAAATGATATAGGAAGTGTACTCATAGGAGAAGAAGCAGTGAAATATGGATTGATAAATGAAGTAGGAGGGCTAAAAGATGCTTTAGGACACTTAAAAAAATTAATTTCCCAAGAAAATAAATAATATGATATAATAAAACAGGAAATAAAAGTGTTAGTGTCCATGGCATTAACACTTTTATTCATTATAATATTAATTTTGGTTAGATATGAAGAGGTGGTTTTTTTGAGAAAAAAAAGAAAAAAAAGAGAAAGTGAAAATTTGGGAAAAAATGAAATGAAACTAGACAAAAATTTTAAAGAAGAGCTAGGATCTCTTGGATTAATATTTTTAGGTTTATTTTTTTCCTATAGCTTAAAAACAGATTCTATGGGGAAAATAGGATATTTTATCAAAGTGATGTTTTTAGGTTTTTTCTCTAAATTATCTATAGGGCTTCCCTATATTATTATTTTGTTAGGTATCCTTCATTTTATAAATAGTGACAAAATTAAAAATATTAAAAATCATAAGCTTTATTATCCTTTTTTATTTTTTCTTATTTTAATGTATGGAATAATGAATGAAGATTTTATACCATTAGATAGTCCTTTTTTACCAGAAAATTTGAAGGTTGTTTTTTCTATGGCCGTTGAAGGGAAAGGAAGCGGAATATTCAGTACTATTTTGGCATACTATTTCATTAAACTATTTGGGGTAAAAGGTTCTTATATTGTTAGTATTTTTTCTTTAATGGCAATTATATTATTTAGTTGTAATATATCCATAAAAGAGGGAATAGATAAAATGAAGTATGTAATATTAAACAGCTTTATTGCCATTAAAAATTTCATCCTCAATTTTGTTATGATAGAAGAGAAGGAAGAGAGAAAAGAGAAGAAAATAAAAAATAAAAGAGAAGATAAAAAAGAAAATATTGAAATAAGTCAAGATAAAACAATAAAAATAGTAGAGTTTAATGAGAATATGGAAGATACTATTCAATTTAATAAAATAAATACCCTAGAAAAAGACATGGAAGATAAAGAAGAAAAGAAAGAAGAAAAAAAAGAAACAGAAAAGCAGAACGAAGAAATTCGTGTAAATACAGAAAAAGAAAGTGAAAAATTTCTAAATTATAAAAAACCAAGTACAGAATTACTACATAAAGGAAATAATACAGTAGATCAAAAAGATAAAAAGCAAATTCTTAAAAATGCAAAGTTGTTGGAAAAAACCCTAAAGGATTTTGGTGTGGATGCTATGATTAATCAAGTTACAAAAGGGCCTACTATAACAAGATATGAAATTCAGCCTAAAGCTGGAGTAAAGGTAAGTAAAATAGTAGGGCTTGTAGATGACATTGCACTCAGCCTTGCAGCAAAAAGCATCAGAATCGAAGCACCTATTCCGGGAAAATCAGCCATTGGAATAGAAGTTCCAAATGAAGAGGTTCAACTTGTTACATTAAGAGAAGTAATCGAATCAGAGGAATTTTCAAATAACAAATCCTCTCTTAGCTTTGGACTTGGAAAGGATATATCCGGTATGCCTATTATTACAGACATAGGTAAAATGCCTCATCTTCTCATTGCTGGATCTACTGGTTCAGGAAAAAGTGTTTGTGTAAATACACTAATAAATAGTATTTTATATAATACAAAACCAGATGAAGTGAAATTTTTAATGATTGATCCAAAAGTAGTGGAGCTTACAACTTATAATGGAATCCCACATTTACTGATTCCCGTTGTTACAGATCCTAAAAAAGCAGCATTTGCACTGAATTGGGCAGTAAATGAAATGACAAAGAGATATAAATTATTTGCTGAAAATGGAGTGAGAGATGTAACGGGATATAATGAGAAAGTGGAGGAAAAACTTCCTAAAATAGTAATCATCATTGATGAGCTTGCTGACTTAATGATGGTTAGTCCAAATGAAGTAGAGGATGCAATATGTAGATTAGCCCAAATGGCAAGAGCGGCTGGAATGCATCTTATTGTTGCGACGCAAAGACCTTCTGTGGATGTTATAACGGGAGTAATTAAAGCTAATATTCCTTCAAGAATTGCTTTTGCTGTATCTTCTCAAACGGACTCTAGAACCATACTAGATATGGGAGGTGCAGAAAAATTACTTGGGAAAGGAGATATGTTATTTTACCCTGTAGGAGCACCAAAACCTATAAGGCTTCAAGGGGCTTTTATTTCTGATAAAGAAGTGGAGAATATAGTACAGTTTATAAAAGATCAAATAGAAGAAGAAATAAGCTATACAGAAGAAATTATGGAAAATATAGATAAATGCATCAATTTAGAGTCGTCTACAGAAGACGATTTAATTGGTGAAGCCATAGAATTTGTAGTACATTCTGGGCAAGCCTCTGCTTCTATGCTTCAAAGAAAGTTTAGAATAGGATACAATAGAGCTGCTAGACTTATAGATGAAATGGAAGAAAGGGGATTGATTGGTCCAAGTGAAGGAAGCAAGCCTAGAAAAGTTTTAATAACGAAGGAAGAATATGAAAGCTCGGTAGGTGACTAAATTGAAGACAATAGAGATAGGGAAGGCGTTAAGCTTAGATGACACAGTATTTGTAGATGTGAGATCTCCTTTAGAATATGAAGAAGATAGGATAGTGGGGGCAATAAATATTCCTCTTTTAGATGACGAAGAAAGAAAGATAATCGGAACATTATATAAACAAGAAGGAAAAGATATAGCAATAGAAGAAGGTCTTAGATTTACATCCAATAAGATAGATGATTTTTATATACAATTCAGAAATTTATCAAGAGAATATGAAAATATAGTGATATACTGTGCAAGAGGTGGAATGAGAAGTGCTTCTATGGTGAATTTTTTTTCTCCTTTAGGGATGAACTTGATTCAACTAGAAGGAGGATACAAAAGTTATCGGAATCATGTTTTGCGTTTTTGGGAAAACATACATGAAAAATGTGAATTGATTGTACTTCACGGTTTGACAGGTGTGGGAAAAACAGAAGCACTGTATTCTTTACAAGAAAAAGGAATAAGTACTTTAGATTTAGAAGGATTAGCAAAAAATAGTGGCTCTGTATTTGGACATGTATATTTTAAAGAAAATCCTCCCAGTCAAAAGTATTTTGAATCTTTACTATTTAATGAAATAAAAAATTCAAAATCAAAGTATCTATTTATAGAAAGTGAAAGCAAAAGAATTGGAGGCGTTTGTCTACCAAATGATATATATGATAAGATGACAAAGGAAGGATACCATATATTACTAAAGAGCAATATGGAAAATAGAATTAAAAGACTCGTGCATCAATATGTACGATTTAATGATAAAGAAGATGGGATTATAATAGATAGTTTAGAAAAATTAAGAAAAAGGCTAGGCAATGAAAAAGTAAATTTATTAATAAAAAAAATACATTTGAAAGAATATGATTTTATAGCAAGAGAATTGCTCGTAAATTATTATGATCCTTTATATAAATACTCTATCGATAAATATCGTTATGACCTTATTTTAAATTGTGATCATTTTCATGGTGCAATAAAAGAACTAGAATTATTTTATAAAAGATTAGAGGAAGGGAGTAATATAAATGACATTAAAAGTAGCAATGGAATCCTTAGGATGTTCTAAAAACTTAGTGGATTCAGAAATAATGCTTGGAATATTAAAAAATAAAGGATATAAACTAATTGGAGACTTTAAGGAAGCGGATATTATTATCGTAAATACCTGTGGATTTATAGAATCTGCAAAGCAAGAATCCGTTAACACTGTATTAGAACTAGCAGAATATAAAAAGAGTGGAAATTTAAAAATTCTTATCATGAGCGGATGCTTAGCACAAAGATATAGTGAGGAACTTAAAGGTGAGATCCCCGAAGTGGATGCAATCGTAGGAACAGCAAGTTATCCTCAAATAGAAGAAATAATACAAAGATTAGCAAAAGAAAAAAACATCGTATCTGTAGAAGATATTAACTTTACATATAATGAAAATCTTCCTAGATATATCAGTACCCCTAATTATATGGCATATTTAAAAATAGCAGAGGGCTGTGATAATTGTTGTACCTATTGCATTATACCGAAACTAAGAGGCAGTTATAGAAGTAGAAAAATAGAAGATGTAGTAAAAGAAGCCAAGGAACTGGCAAAACAAGGAGTAAAAGAACTTGTTGTCATTGCACAAGATACAACTAGATATGGACTGGATTTATATGGGGAGGAAAAGCTTTCAACTCTTCTTGAGAAGCTTGCAGCAATAGAGGAAATAAAGTGGATTAGGATTATGTATTCCTATCCAGAGGCTATAAGTGAAGCATTAATTAAGGTGATAAAAGAAAAAGAGAGAATATGTAGTTATTTTGATATCCCTGTGCAGCATTGCAGCAACAGAATATTAAAGTTAATGAATAGAAGAACGAGTAAAGAAAATTTAATGGAAAAAATAAATTTAATTAGAAAACATATTCCAAATGCTGTACTTAGAACTTCTATTATAGTAGGATTTCCAAGTGAAACAGAAGAAGAGTTTGAAGAATTAAAAGAATTTATAAAAGAAGTAAAATTTGATCGTTTAGGGGTATTTACTTATTCACAAGAAGAAGATACACCTGCTGCCAAATTAAAGGACCAAGTAGAGGAAGAGATTAAGCACAAAAGAAGAGATGAGCTAATGATTCTCCAACAACAAATATCTTTTGAAAAAAATAAAGCTAAGATAGGAAGGAATTATGAAGTTTTAGTAGAAGAAAAAATAGAAGATGAATTATACACAGGAAGAACCTATGCAGATGCGTATGAAATAGATGGTCTTGTATACATTAAAGTAAAGAAGAAGATTGAAATCGGGGATTTTGTTGAGGTAAAGATAAAAGAAGCTTTAGAATATGATTTAATGGGGGAGATCATGTATGAACTTACCGAATAAGTTGACAATAGGCAGAATTTTATTAGTTCCGTTATTTATGATAGTAATCTTATCAGGCATAAAAAATGCTTTGTTTATTTCAGCCATCATATTTGCTATAGCATCCATGACCGATTTTTTAGATGGATATATTGCAAGAAAGTATAATTTGGTTAGTGATTTTGGAAAATTTATGGACCCTCTTGCAGATAAACTTTTGGTATCTGCTGCCTTAATTTCTATGGTAGAATTAGGTCTTGTTCCTTCTTGGATGGTTGTAGTGATTATATCAAGAGAGTTTGCTGTAAGTATATTAAGAGCAATAGCGGCATCTGATGGGATTGTTATTGCAGCAAGCAAGGGAGGAAAGGCGAAAACATTATCTCAGATTATCGCCATTATGATGATTCTTCTTAAAATACCTTATGGAAATGTAGTATTATGGATTGCTGTGCTTCTTACTATATATTCAGGATATGATTACATTTATCTAAATAGACATTTATTTAAAAATATGGATTAAATAAAGGAATATAAAGTCCTATGTGTTTTTATTCAGTAGCAAAACACATAGGACTTTAATTATTCTCTAGCATCATAAGATTTAAATAAATATATAATCTATTGAATAATTTAATAGGGAATTGACTATAAAGAAAATATAATATATAATCGAATTAGAACATTTGTTCCATATGAAGAAAGGTGGTTTTATACAATGGATGATAAGAAAAAAGCTTTAGATATGGCTCTATCTCAAATAGAAAAGGAATTTGGTAAAGGTTCTATTATGAAGCTAGGAGAAGCTTCTAAAATGAATATAGAGTCCATTTCAACAGGATCTATAGGACTAGATATTGCTGTTGGAATAGGAGGACTTCCAAAAGGAAGAATAGTAGAGATATATGGACCAGAATCTTCAGGTAAAACGACAGTTGCACTTCATACTGTAGCAGAAGCACAAAAAAAAGGAGGGATTGCTGCATTTATTGATGCAGAGCACGCATTAGACCCTGTTTATGCAAGTGCCTTAGGGGTAGATGTAGATAATTTAATTGTATCTCAACCAGATACTGGTGAGCAAGCACTTGAAATAGCAGAGGCCTTGATTCGAAGTGGAGCAGTGGATGTAATTGTTGTAGACTCTGTAGCTGCCCTTGTACCAAAGGCAGAAATAGAGGGAGAAATGGGAGATTCCCATGTAGGGCTTCAAGCTAGACTTATGTCTCAAGCATTAAGAAAACTAACAGGAGCAATAAAAAAATCTAACACGATTGCTATTTTTATCAATCAACTTCGTGAAAAAGTAGGGGTTATGTTTGGGAATCCGGAAACAACAACTGGAGGTAGAGCTTTAAAATTCTATTCTTCTGTAAGGTTAGATGTTAGAAGAATTGATTCTATAAAGCAAGGAGATAGTGTAGTTGGAAATAGAACAAGGGTAAAGGTAGTAAAAAACAAAGTGGCTCCTCCATTTAAACAATGTGAGTTTGATATAATGTATGGTCAAGGAATATCAAAAATAGGAGATCTTTTAGACATTGCAACGGATATAGATATAGTTAAAAAATCAGGGTCTTGGTATAGCTATAATGAGAATAGACTTGGACAAGGAAGAGAGAATGTAAAAAGCTTTTTAGGGGATAATATAGAAATAACAACGGAAATAGAAAGATTAGTAAGAGAACATTATAAGCTAGACAAGACAGAGGAAAAAGAAGGTATAAATGAGAAAGCAACTGTAAATTAAAGCAAAAAGCTGCCCCTAGTATAGAGGGTAGCTTTTCCTTTTTTAGCATATGATTAGTAAAACTTGACACTTTAAAAAAAAAATTATACAATTAAAAAACAAAAGCCTTTTTAAGGCTTAACTTAACATTTACATCAATCCATTAAGGAATATTATTTCAATAGACTGAATTAATAAAAAAGATTGGTTTCTTATGGATTATAAACTGAGGAAAATAAACGATTTACTAAAAAAGGAGGTGGAGATTATTAGTCCTTTAGAAATACTAATAGTCGTTGTAGGTACTGGAATAGGTACTGGAGTAGGATATATAATAAGGAAAAAGATAGCAGAAGGAAAAATAAGTTCTGCAGAAGAGTTAGCGAAGAAAATAGTGGAAGAAGCAAAAAAAGATGGAGAAACTGCAAAAAAAGAAAAATTACTAGAAGCGAAAGAAGAAGTTCATAGAGCTAGAAATGAGTTAGAAAGAGAAAACAAGGAAAGAAGAAATGAACTGCAAAAATACGAAAAAAGATTAATTCAAAAAGAAGAAACTTTAGACAAAAAGCTTCAAGGATTAGAGCAAAAAGAAGGTAATCTAAATGAAAAATTAAAAGAAATCGTCGAAAAGGAATCAAAGATCGATGAAATTAAAGCAAAACAAATTGAAAGACTGGAAGGTCTTTCAGGGCTTACTTCAGAGCAGGCAAGAGAACTTATTTTATCCAATGCAGAAAAAGAAGTAAGACATGAAATGTCTATGATGATTAAATCTGTGGAAATGGAAGCAAAAGAAGATGCTGAAAAGAAAGCTAGAGAGATTATAGCGTACTCCATACAAAAGTGTTCGGCAGATCATGTAGCGGAAACTACGGTGACTGTTGTAAATTTACCTAATGATGAAATGAAAGGAAGAATTATTGGAAGAGAAGGTAGAAATATAAGAACATTAGAAACTTTAACAGGAATAGATCTGATTATTGATGATACTCCAGAGGCAGTCATATTATCAGGCTTTGATCCAATAAGAAGAGAAGTAGCTAGAATTGCTTTAGAAAAGTTAATATCAGATGGAAGAATACATCCAGCAAGAATTGAAGAAATGGTAGAAAAAGCACAAAAAGAAGTTGAAAATGCAATAAAAGAACAAGGAGAGCAAGCTACTTTTGAGACAGGGGTACATGGATTGCATCCTGAGTTAATAAGACTTTTAGGTAGACTAAAATATAGGACAAGTTATGGTCAAAATGTATTAAAGCATTCTATAGAGGTAGCTCATTTGGCAGGAATAATGGCAGCGGAAATTGGTGCAGATGTTCGATTAGCTAAAAGAGCAGGACTTTTACATGATATAGGAAAAGCGGTAGATCATGAAATGGAAGGAACTCATGTTGAAATCGGTATGGATTTATTAAGAAGATATAAAGAATCAAAAGATGTAATTCATGCTATGTCAACCCATCATGGAGACTATGAACCAGAAAGTGTTGAAGCAGTACTTGTTACGGCAGCAGATGCTATATCTGCTGCAAGACCTGGGGCAAGAAGGGAAACCTTAGAAGCTTATATTAAGCGATTAGAAAAATTAGAAGAAATATCTAATTCTTATGAAGGCGTAGAAAAGTCTTATGCAATTCAAGCCGGTAGAGAAGTTAGGATTATAGTAAAACCTGAAAATGTAGGAGATGAAGGAATACATCTTCTTGCTAGAGATATAACGAAAAAAATAGAGAATGAGTTAGAATATCCAGGACAAATAAAAGTAAATGTAATAAGAGAAACCAGAGCAATTGAATATGCAAAATAATAAAAAGACAGTTATTTTAACTGTCTTTTTATTATTTTTTGGAAAATATTACTAAGCAGAAAGTACTAAAAAAATTACAGAGATAGACGATATATAGTAATAGTTATGGTTTCTACAAAATACGACAAAAAAGGAGGGCTGTGAAACTTAAAAACAAGAGGGAGGAAAAAGAATGAAAAAAACAATATTAGCAGGAGTGATTGCTTTAGGAATAGGGATTTTACCGATAACGCATAATGTTTATGCCTATGCCAATGAAACCGTTAAGATAGGAATGAAAAATGATTCTGTAATAACATTGCAAAAAGAGTTAAAAGCATTAGGATACTTTGATAACAAAGTAACCGGATATTTTGGAAATATAACAAAAGAATCAGTAAAAAAATTCCAAAAAGATCATCTTCTTGTTCAAGATGGAATAGCAGGAAGAAAAACGTGGCGTGCTCTAAGCAATAAGAGCATAGAAAAAACTACAGTAAGTAGAGGTGGAAGCGAAAGTAGAAATTTAAATTTAACTTGGTTTGAAAATATCACGAACATTGTCCCTAGAGAAACTGTATTCAAAGTCACAGATGTATATACAGGAAAAGTATTCAATGCAAAAAGAACATATGGAACAAATCATGCTGATTCTGAGGTTTTAACAAAAGAAGATGCAGATATTATGAAAAGTTTATATGGAAATAAATGGTCTTGGGAGAGAAGACCTGTTATTATAGAGGTAAATGGAATGAAACTTCCAGCTTCCATGGCAGGGATGCCCCATGGTTCTGATTTTATAGGTGAAAATGGGATGCAGGGACACTTTGATATACATTTTTTAGGAAGTAAAACCCATGGCACCAATAGAATAGATGAACAACATCAGCAAGCGGTTAAAATAGCGAGCACCTATATAAAATAAGGAATAAGGAAATTTTCACCTACTTTCAAATATATCTTTTAATGCATTTTTTTTAAAGGAGAGGGAACAATTTTACTGTATAGATTTGAAAGTAGGTGAAAAAATGAATGAAGTTAATATAAATGATGATAGAGCTACAATATATTTTGGACAAATAGTAGAATCTTACTTAAAAAGTCATTATACAAAAGAACATGAAGAAATCGTAATTTTATGTATTGGTACAGATCGATGCACTGGAGACGCTTTAGGACCTTTAACTGGATATAAGCTAGAAAGAAGAATAAGAGGATTTGAAAATGTTTATTTACACGGAACCTTAGAAGATCCTGTTCATGCAAAAAATTTAGAAGAAACTTTAAATTCTATTCAATCTTCTTACAAAAAACCCTTTATTATTGCCATTGATGCTTGCTTGGGAAATATGAATAGAATTGGATGTATTAAAATATCTGAAGGACCATTAAAGCCAGGAGCAGGAGTGAAAAAGGAACTTCCAGCTGTTGGAGATATCCATATCCTTGGAATCGTTAATCTAGGCGGATTTATGGAATTTATGATGCTTCAAAATACAAGATTGGATTTAGTAATGAAAATGGCAGAAGGGATATCCAAAGGAATAGAATATGGATTGTGGAAAAGGAAAAAAGAAAGAGAAAATAAATTATACATTCAAAAAGAAACAGGATTATTAGATCCGGTGTATTTGAAGAATTAAGAGAAATTTAATATCCTCTTTTATTATTCTTTATTAAAAATAAAAAATATAGTAACGAGATCACATCTCTTTACATAAACTATAATGTAGAAGAATAATAAAGGGGGATAGGACTTATGAGTTTATTAAGAAAGCTTTTATCCAAGAACAAAAATAAAGAGGAATCTAAGTCCCACAAAAAAAGCACAGATAAAAAGAAAAAGAACACAAAAAAAGGAAATAAAACCAAGCATTCAAAAAATGAACCTCATAGAGAAGAATCTATTTTAGAAGAAATTAATGAGCCAGAAGAGACTTCCGTATTGGAAGAAATAGAAAACGTAGGCAATACCAAATCTAGTAAAAGAAAAAATAAATCGAAGCATAGAGGCTATATGCAAGAAGAGGAACTAGAAGAAATACAGGATGAAATAGAAGAATAGTATAAAGAAAGCCAGCATGTTCTAATATGCTGGCTTTCTCTTGTAAAATACAATAAAAAATAATTGACTTCATATGATAAAATGAATATATAATAAAAAAGAACAGGAGGCGTATCATGAAGAGCATACTTTATACAGACGGTGGATCTAGAAATAATCCAGGAGATGCAGGGATTGGGATTGTAATAATGGATAATGAAGGGAAGGTAATAAAAGAAATAGGAGAATACATAGGGATAGAAACAAATAATGTAGCTGAATATAAAGGTTTAATTAGGGGATTAGAAGAAGTTATAAAACTAGGAAGTAAAAAAGTAAAGGCACATCTAGATAGTGAATTGGTTGTAAAACAAATAAAAGGACAGTATAAAGTTAAAAATGAGAATTTAAAAGTGCTTTTTGAGGATGCAAAAAAACTGATAGAAAAAATAGATGAATTTGAAATCATTCATGTAAGAAGAGAACTAAATAAAAAAGCAGATTATTTAGTAAACAAAGCGATTGATGAGAAAGATAGGGATAAGATAAAAGAGGCAGATTTAAATGCTTTAGAAAAGCTAGAAAATCTTAAAAATATGCTAAAGAACTTAGGTGGAGGCATTGTTGCTTTCTCTGGAGGAGTAGATAGCACCTTTCTTTTAAAAGTAGCCAAAGATGTTTTAAAAGATAAAGCCATAGGGATAACTATTAAAGCTTTTATGCATACGGAAAGAGAGTTCGAGGAAGCAAAGGAATATGCAAAAGAAATAGGAGTAAAGCATGTAATCATCCAAATGGGAGAAATTAATATGAAGGAATTTATAGAAAATGCACCAGATAGATGTTATCATTGCAAAAAAGAAATATTTACGAAGATCAAAGAAATAGGAAACAAGCATCAAATAGAGAGTATATTAGATGGAAGCAATATAGATGATTTAGGAGATTTTAGACCTGGAATGAAAGCCCTTAAGGAACTAAAGGTAATTAGTCCCTTAAAAGAGGTAGGGCTTACAAAACAGGAAATACGAGAACTTTCTAAAATGATGGATATACCTACATGGGATAAACCTTCTTTTGCATGTCTTGCTTCAAGAATACCTTATGGACAACCTATAACAAAAGAAAAATTAAAGATGATTGAGCTTGCAGAAGAATTTCTTTTAAACATTGGATTAAAACAAATGCGTGTAAGGCATCATGGAGAAATTGCTAGAATAGAAGTTGCAAAAGAAGAAATGGAAAAGTTTTTTGATTTAAACAAAATGAATAAAATAGGAAATGAATTCCAAAAAATAGGTTTTAAATATGTAACCCTAGATCTTTTAGGATATAGAACGGGTAGCATGAATGAAGTATTGAAAGAAGAAATAAGAGAAAATTAAAGTAGTTTCGTATAGGTGTATATGATAGAATAAATTGTCAATTATATATTGTAACTTAAAATAAAATAGGAGGTTTCAAATGAATAATATAACCCTTATTGCTCCTTGTTTTTTTGGAGTAGAAAAAATACTATCAAGAGAAATACAAAACTTAGGATATGAAGTAGTAAAAGTAGAAGATGGAAGGGTTACTTTCAAAACAGATGAGTATGGAATCTGTAAATCAAATATTTGGCTTAGAACGGCAGAAAGAGTAATGGTAAAAATAGGAGAATTTGAAGCAAGAAGTTTTGAGGAGTTATTTCAAAATACAAAAGCTCTTCCGTGGCATGAATGGATTCCCAAAGATGGAGAATTCCCTGTAACAAAGGCTTCTTCAATCAACTCTAAATTATACAGCGTACCCGACATTCAATCTATTGTAAAAAAAGCAGTAGTGGAGCGTTTAAAGGAAGAATATAATATAGATTGGTTTCCTGAAAATAAGGAAGTATATCCTATTCATGTATTTATTCATAAAGATAAAGTTGTTTTATCGATAGATACAAGCGGAGCAGCACTGCATAAAAGAGGATATAGAGAAGTGGCGAGTAAAGCACCTATAAGAGAAACTCTAGCAGCTGCACTTGTTTCTTTAACGCCATGGAAGGCAGAAAGGCCTCTAATAGACCCTTTTTGCGGTTCAGGTACTATATTAATAGAAGCAGCTATGATGGGCCTTAATATTGCTCCAGGGCTGAATAGAGAGTTTTCAGCAGAAAGATGGGAACGTATTTCTAAAAAACGCTGGTGGGATGCAAGAAAAGAAGCTCATGATATGATTAGAAAAGACGTGGATTTCAAAATAAAAGGATATGATATTGACGAAAAAGTTCTTGCGATTGCGAGAGAAAATGCAGCGCTTGCTGATGTAGGAGAATATATTGATTTTGAAAAAAAAGATGCAAGAGATATTCAAAGTAAGGATACCTATGGATTTATCATTACCAATCCTCCTTATGGCGAAAGGCTAGAAGACAAAGAGAAGGTGAAAAAGCTTTATACGGATATAGGAAAAGCTTTTTTACCTTTAGATACTTGGTCTTTTTATATCATTACATCTTATGAGGAGTTTGAAAATGTTTTTGGCAAAAAAGCAAATAAAAAGAGAAAGTTATATAATGGAATGTTAAGGGCAGACTTATATCAATATTTTGGACCAAAACCAGAAAAAAGGTAGCGAACTTCGCTACCTTTTTTTACATAAATTTTATTATGCTGCTTTTTGGGCTTCTTTTTTATTGAGCTTATATCCTGAAATTTTATTTACCATAATAGCAATAGCACCATCACCGGTTACATTACATGCTGTACCGAAGCTATCTTGAGCAAGATATAAAGCAATCATTAAGGAAAGTAAAGTAGGACTAAAATGAAGCATGGTTTCTAAAAGTCCTAAAGCTGCCATTACAGCACCCCCTGGAACTCCTGGAGCAGCTACCATTGTAATACCAAGCATTAATATGAATGGTAATATTGATGCAAAAGAAACATCCATATTATTAAGCATCATAACTGCCATAGAACAGCTTACAAGGGTAATGGTACTTCCAGATAAGTGAATCGTTGCGCAAAGTGGTACCACAAATTCGGCAACACCATCATTTACACCATTTTTCTTTGTTTGGCCTAATGTAACTGGAATAGCAGCTGCGGAAGATTGTGTTCCGATTGCTGTAAAATATGCAGGGATCATGTTCTTAAATAATGTAAAAGGATTTCCTCCTGCGAGTGTTCCTGCAATAGAATATTGTATAAGAATAATTGCGATATGAAGAAGTATAACCACGATAAATACTTTAGAGAATACAGACATAATAGTTGCAACTTGACCAGCGTATGTCATGTTTGCAAAGATACCCATAATATGTAGTGGTAATAAAGGAATAATAATATTAGAGATTAATTTTTCCACGATTCCTTGGAATTCATTCATAAACTTCTTGATTGTATCTCCATTTGATGCAGCAATACCTAAACCAATTGTAAATGCAATTAAAAGTGCAGTCATAACTCCCATAACAGGTGGCATATCCACTTTAAAGTAAGCCTCCGCTAAAGCTTCTTCAGGGTTTGCTGCGTCCATAACCATGCTTCCTGCTTTTAAAATGTGAGGGAAAACCATGCTATTTGTAAAAAATGCTAAAGATCCAGATACGATGGTAGAAAGATAAGCGATTCCAGCAGTAATTCCTAGTATTTTTCCTGCTCCTGTACCTAAATCTCCTATACCAGGTGCAACGAATCCTATGATAATAAGAGGAATTGCAAATCCTAAAAAATTACCAAAAATTCCGTTAAATGTAGCAAATCCTCTTACTAGCCATTCCACACCTGTTTTACCTAATATAATACCAAGTGCAATAGCAATTAGCAATTTAGGTAGTAAACCTAATTTTTTCATGTGACTTCCTCCTTTGAATTTTAATAAATTCTTCTATGACCCTTCGCGAACTCATTATAACACATGAAAAGGTTTTTTTACTATACTGAATATGAAAATAAAAAGATTCTGAAAATAAAAAATAGCGCAAACTATTAAAAATAAAGATTTATAATGAAGAGATTGATGTATATACAAAAAAATAAAATCAGTATTTTAAAAAAAATATTATAATTATGAAAAAAATAGTTTTTCATTCGCTTTCTTTTATTCTATAAATATACACATACCTTTTATCTGGGTGATCTAAAAGGGTAAGATATTTATAGAAAGATACATTTTTGCGATTTTTACTATGCTGTGCCATAAATAAATCATTTCTTTCTATTAAAAGATTAAATCCTTTTTCGTGAATGACTTGGGTATGATAAGGATAATTATTTTGAAGCGGATCTCCATATTGGACTATATCTCCTATAAATAGCATATTATAAAGATTGTCAAAATCTTTGATAGCATCTATGACTTTCATTTCAGTATAAAAAGCTGCTCTATTTCTTCCTATGCCATTTTCATTTCCCCAATGTCTTCTAAAGTATCTAGCTGCTCTCCAAGTAATAGCAGTATTTTTTAAATCTTTCTCGCTACTTGTGTGGCAAAACCAAGCATTAAAATCATTCCATTTTTCCCCAATTTCGTCTAGACCTCCTGCTTTAAGTACCTGAGAAATAAAATTAGCGCAATCTCCTCCTAGAGAATAGAATGGATATAAAGGATTTGCACTCAAAGCATATTTTTCTGCATAAGCTTTTGCTTTTTCTCGATTATAATTTTTATTTCCTTTCATAAACTCACTCCTTTAAAACTACTTTCTATATAGTATGCATGTATTCTTTTTAAAGGTATAATAAAATAAATTAAATAAAGATGAATGAGTTAACATAATAAAATTATGTTAACTCATTCAGACGGGGGGAAGGGAATGGAAAATATAGTAATCCAAGAATTTAAGGGTACAAAGGAAGATGCATTAGGAATAAAAAAAATAGATGATCTTACCTTTAAGGAATGCAGGTATACTGTAGAAGAAATTATAAAAATAGGAGAAGACAAAAATAATAAAATATTTATTGCAAAGAAAGATAAAAATAGTATAGGATTTATGAGCGTAATGGCAGTAAATACACTTCATTATAACGGACTTTGGGTGGACTTAATTGCGGTTATTCCTTCCTATCAAAATAAAAAAATAGGAAAAAAACTTTTAGAGAGAGGAAAAGAATATGCAAATTCAATAGATGCAGACTTTATTAGTGCACTTGTCAGAAAAAATAATACAGCTTCTCAAGAAATGTTTAAAAAGGATGAATTTAAAAAGGATGAAAATTTATTTAATCTATTTTTCTATGATAAAAAGTAAAAAAAAGAAAGTCTATAAACCCTTATTGTATAAAGGGTTTATTTTAGTATTGACAAGTTTATACAAAAGTTTTAAAATTATAAATTGAGTTTAATAGTAGGAAACTTTTTGTTTACTAAGATATGATACAATGTAGTAAGAAATAATAGACCAATAGACAAATTTTATAAGGAGGAGATTTTATGAAAGAATACATTATTGAATTGAAAGATATATATAAAGAATTTAGAGAAAAAGAAGTCTTACATAATCTCAATTTAAATATAAAGCATAAGGAATTTATAACATTACTAGGACCTAGTGGATGTGGAAAAACTACCACTTTAAGAATTATAGGGGGATTTGAAAATCCTACAAGTGGAGAGGTCTATTTTGAAGAAGCAAAAATAAACAATATTCCTCCTTATAAAAGACAAATAAATACAGTATTTCAAAAGTATGCTTTATTTCCCCATTTAAATGTATTCGAAAATATAGCATTTGGATTAAAAATAAAGAAGGTAAATAAGCAGGAAATAGAAGAAAAAGTGAAATACATGCTAAAGTTAGTTAACTTAGAGGGATTTGAAAAAAGAAAAATAGATTCTTTAAGTGGAGGTCAACAGCAAAGAATTGCTATAGCAAGAGCTTTGATTTGTGAACCCAAAGTACTTCTTTTAGATGAACCCCTTGGCGCTTTAGACTTAAAATTAAGAAAAGAAATGCAATTAGAACTCAAAAAAATGCAACAAAAGCTGGGTATTACATTTATTTATGTGACTCATGATCAAGAAGAAGCACTTACTATGTCAGATCGAATTATTGTCATGAGTGATGGGAAAATTCAGCAAATAGGGAAGCCAGAAGACATATATAATGAACCAGAAAATAGATTTGTTGCAGACTTTATAGGGGAAAGTAACATAATAGAAGGAATTATGATAAATGACTTTAAAGTAAAGCTAGAAAATAGAGTTTTTGACTGCATTGATAAAGGATTTGAAAAGAATGAAGAAATAGACGTTGTAGTAAGACCGGAAGATATACAAATCACTACGCAGTCAAATGGAATGATTAAAGGAATGGTAGAATCTGTAGTATTTAAAGGGGTTCATTATGAAATCGTGATAAAGGATGAAGAAAGTGTAAAATGGCTTGTGCACACTATTCATATGTCAAAAGTTGGGGATATGGTAGGGCTTGTCATATCACCTGAAGCAATTCATGTTATGAAAAGGGGTGTATAGTATTGAAAAAGAGCATACTGTCTATCCCGTATACCATTTGGATTTTACTGTTTACCATTATTCCTTTAATATTAATCAGCGTATATAGTTTTTGCTTAAGAGGTTCTTATGGTCAAATAATCTATAGCTTTACACTAGACAATTATAAAATGTTTTTAAAGCCAATATATTTAAACGTATTGTACAAATCTGTAGTATTAGCCCTTAAAAGCACTTTGATATGTTTCCTTGTTGGATATCCAATGGCATATATCATCTCTAAAGCAAACGTAAAAAGAAGAAATTTTATGATTATATTATTTGTTCTTCCACTTTGGACAAATTTTCTTCTTAGAACTTATGCCTGGATGTCTCTTTTAAGAGAGCATGGTGTAGTGAATCAGTTATTATTAGCCCTTGGGGTAATACAGGAGCCTTTAAAACTTTTGTATAATGATGGAGCAATTCTTATGGGAATGGTATATAACTTTCTTCCTTTTATGGTTTTACCTATATACTCAGTTTTAGCTAAAATTGAGTATAGCCTAATTGAAGCATCCCAAGATCTTGGAGCAACCTCTTTTAGATCTTTTGTGAAAGTTATTTTTCCATTAAGCTTTCCAGGGGTCATATCAGGAGTAACCATGGTATTTATGCCAGCTGTAAGTACTTTTGTTATTTCAGATTTACTAGGAGGAGGAAAATCCATGCTTTTAGGAAATCTCATCCAAAATCAATTTTTAGTTGCTAGAAATTGGCAATTTGGGTCTGCTATATCCATGATTATGATGGTGATCATTTTAATAGCAATAAGCGTTTTAGGAAAAGGAAGTGAAGAGGAAGGAGGTAAACTATGGTAAAAAGTATAATAAAGAAAAGCTATGCAGTTTTAGTATATTTATTTTTATATTTACCTATTTTCTTTTTGATACTGTATTCTTTTAATGATTCAAAGTATAGAGGAAACTGGAGCGGGTTTACTTTGAAATGGTATCAAGAATTATTTCAAGATACGGCAATTATTAGTTCTCTTTATAACACTATAGCTATAGCAGTTATTGCTGCTATAATTGCAACGGTAATAGGGACTATCACTGCCGTTGCAATTCATAATATGAGTCCAAAGTCAAAAACAACGTATTTAAATTTTACCTATATTCCAATGATGAATCCTGATATTGTAACAGGGGTGTCTCTACTTGCATTATTTGTATGGTTTAAGATGAACCTAGGATTTTTTACATTATTAATAGCTCATATTACTTTCAATCTACCTTATGTTATTTTTGCTGTTTTACCTAAATTAAAGCAGCTAAATCCTCATCTAGAAGAAGCAGCTTTAGATTTAGGAGCATCTCCTATGTATGCTTTTTTTAAGGTGATTCTTCCTGAAATAATGCCTGGCGTAATAACGGGAGGGATTCTTTGTCTAACATTATCATTAGATGATTTTATCGTAAGCTTTTTTACCACAGGATCAGGAATAAGTACTTTATCCATTAGTATATATTCTATGACCAAAAGAGGAATAAGTCCAAAGGTAAATGCCCTTTCGAGTATCATGTTTATTAGCGTATTAGTACTTCTTTTAATTGTAGAGAAAAGAACCAAAAAAACAAATCCCTAGGGGGTGATAGGATTGAAAAAATTAATATGCTTTTTTTTATGTTTTCTGTTTATTTTTGCTTTAGTAGGATGTACAAGTGAAAAAAATGCAACAACAAGTAAAGTGGATAAAAATACTTTAAATGTTTATAACTGGGGAGATTATATTGACACGCAAGTTTTAAAAGATTTTGAAAAAGAATATGGCATAAAAATAAATTATGAAATGTACTCTAACAATGAGGAAATGCTTGCTAAAATACAAGCTGGCGGAACAAATTATGATGTGATTTTTCCATCAGAATATATGATAGAAGCCATGATAAAGCAAAATCTACTTTTACCTCTTGATAAAAATAATCTGTCTAACTTTAATAATATAGGAGAAGAATTTAAAAATCTTCCTTTTGATGAGAATAATAAATATTCTGTTCCTTATTTTTGGGGAACCATGGGAATTATATACAACACCAAAAAAGTAACGGAAAAAGTAGATAGCTGGGATATGCTATGGAACCCAAAATATAAAGGAGATATTGTTATGATAGATTCTTCTAGAGATACCATAGGCATTACCCTAAAGAAATTAGGATATTCTTTAAATACTAGAAATCTTAAAGAACTAGAGGCAGCGGCAAAGACGCTAATTAAACAAAAACCATTGGTGAAAGCTTATGAAGTAGATGCCTATAAAGATATGATGATTGGAGAAGAGGCAGCCATGGCTCTTGCCTGGTCTGGGGATGCAATGCTTTTAATAGATGAAAACCCTAACCTTGCCTATGCCATTCCAAAAGAGGGAACAAATCTTTGGTTTGATTGCATGGCTATTCCTAAAACCTCTAAGCATAAAAAAGAAGCAGAACTATTCATTAATTATATGATGAGACCTGATGTTGCAGCAAAATGTGCAGAATATGTGGGATATGCAACTGCAAACAAAGAAGGAATGAAGCTTTTGCCTAAAGAAGTGATAGAGAATGATCTTGCCTATCCAAAAGGAAATATATTTGAAAGAGGAGAAGTATTTATAGATTTAGGTGAATTTACAACAGAATATGATCGTGTTTGGACAGAAATAAAATCATATTAAAAAGTCTCCAATAAGGAGACTTTTTTTAGTGCTATTTTATACTATCTAGGCGACTTTTAACTTCTTCTTGTGACATGCCTCTTGCTTTTATAATAGGAATCTTTGTAGAGGTATCTTCAATACCTAATACATTTGAGCTAGAGCCGGAAACAACTATAGCATCAAATCCATCTAAGTAACTTGGATTGTTTTTTTGATTGGTATCAATTACATCAATAGTATATCCTCCACTGCTTAAATAGTTTTTCATAGAAGATAATTCTTTTTCAATAGCCACATGTTTCATGAAAAAAACCTCCTTTTCATAATTAGTATTTGCAGAATTAAAGGCCTTATTCAAGAAAAATGTTTGACATTATTTACAGAGATGTAATATTATAAATATATAAATAGAAATGAAATTCAATATCAATTAAAAATAAAAAGGAAGGTGATAGTATGACTAAAAAAATCAATCATTGTTTTTGCTTTAATGATACAAAAGATAATTTTATAAAATGGATGATTGGACTATTAGGGCCTGTTATTCTAGGGGCTAAGCCAGCTGAAATACTTAGCTTTCCAGAAAAAGACGAAGCGGGGATATCTAAAATGAATGAAATTAGATGTATTTTTAGCAAATATAATAAAATTTCATATAGAGAATTTAGTTATTGCAATAAATGTACAAAAATACTTTTTTATAATCCTATGGTCTTAAACGAGCATTTAAATGAACATAAAAATTTAAAGTTCTTAAAAAGTATAGAATATCCTAAGGAATATAATTTAGATAAATATTTAGATCATATTATAGAAAAAATGAAAAAGGGAACTATACCGGATGAGATAGGTATATTTTTAGGATATCCGTTGAAAGATGTAATGGGATTTATTGGTCATCCTTCTCTAAAATTGACAAAAGTAAATGGATGGAGAGTCTATGGAGACGCTAGATTATCAGATGAAAAATATAAGGCGTTTTTAAATGCAAGAAACGAAATGAAAATACTTTTAGAAAATAATAAGGTAGAAGAATTATTGCTAGCATAAAAAAGGATTCAAGTAAGAAGCTAAAACCTTACTTACTTGAATCCTTTTATTTTTATTTAAGCACCATTTTAAGTATTTACAATTATAATATAGTAAGTAAATAAGAATATGAAAAAGGAGAGAGAATAAATATGGGTAATTTTTCTTATGGATTAATCTTCTTAGTCATTTTTGTTACCGGTGGATACTTATTTTACGTTTATAAACAACTTGGAGAAAAAGCAGCAATTGTACAGGCAAAAGAACTAGCATATAAATTAATGTTATTTGCAGAAAAAAGATTAGAATTAGGAGAAGAAAAATTTGATTGGGTAGTGAAACGATTTTACGACTTATTACCAGATACAGCAAAGATACTTTTCAGAGAAGAAGATATAGAGCTATTTTTGCAAAAAACCTATGATGAATTAAAAGATATATTAGAAGGAGAAGATAAAAATAGTGTATAATGAAAGAAAATAAAAAACGCAATAAAGTTAAAGGAGACAGAAGATGAAAATTGAAAGATTTGTAGTGGGAATGATAGAAACGAATGCGTACATCCTTCATGATGAAAATACTTTAGAAGCCATTATTATCGATCCGGGGGATGAGGCGAAAAGACTAATGCAGTATATAGAAAAAAACAATTTAATAACAACTGAAATTATACTGACGCATCATCATTATGATCATATAGGGGCTGCACAAGATTTAAAGAAAAAATATACATGCAGTATATCTATTCATAAAAAAGATGTACAAGGATTAAAAGATCCTAATATAAATCATTCAGCCAAGGGATTTAGAAAAAGTATCTCCATAACGCCAGATAGAGTATTATTAGATGGAGATATAATTAATGTAGGGAAGATACAATTAAAAGTGATTCATACCCCGGGACATACAGAGGGTGGAATTTGTTTAAAAGTAGAAAATGAGGACATAATCTTTACAGGAGACACTATATTTTGTGATGATATAGGTAGATGGGATTTAGAAGGCGGAAGTAAAGAAAAAATGATAAGTACCATAAAGCATAAAATATCTAATTGGGAGGATAACATGATGATTTATCCTGGTCATGGAGAATGTGCAAATATGGACTATGTAAGAAGAAAAAATGTAGAATTTTTAGATATAGTAAAGAAAAAGCACAAATAAAGCTAGCTCTGATATTGAATCAGAGCTAGCTTTATTTTTAAATTTAATAAATTTAAAGTAGATAGAAGAATAATGTATTTCTATATAAAGAATAATAAAAAAATGAATATATTGATGAGGTGAATAGAGGATGAATAAAATTCTTAAACCAGCCGTATTATCTATTTCTATATTGATGATCATGACAGCATCTGCTATAGCACCTGCTCTTGGAGAAATAAGCGATGAATTTTGTGACGTACACCATTGTTATATAAAAATGGTATTGACTTTACCTTTACTTGTTATTATTCCCTTTAGCTTCTTATCTAGCAGACTATCTTTGCGGGTGAAAAAACGTAGATTATTAATTATAGGACTTACGATTTATATTGTAGGTGGAGTAGGAGGTGGTTTTGCGAAACATATATATGAACTTTTATTTTTTCGCATGATTTTAGGGATAGGAATGGGATTGATTATGCCATTGTCTACCGCTTTAATAGCAGATTTTTTTGAAGGAAATGAAAGAACAAAAATGATGGGGCTTTCTAATGCTGTGGACAATCTTGGAGGAATTATTGCTACACTTCTTGCTGGATGGCTTTCTATAATCAATTGGAGATATGTATTTGGAGTATATTTTATTGCGATCATTGTACTTATATTAATAATATTTGGCTTACCTGAACCTTCAGATAGAAGGAAAAAGAGTAAAGGAGAGATATATATAAATGGAACAGTGATAATAATTTCCATTGTAGCATTCTTTCTAAATATTGCCTTTTATTCTGTTGTTACAAATATTGCATTGTTTATAAAAAGTGAAGACTTAGGAAATGCAGCTTCTTCGGGAATAGCGATGTCATTTCTTACCTTGGGTGGATTTATAAGTGGCATATTTCTAGGAAAAATATCTAAGGCATTAAAAAATATTAAGGTACCTGTTGGTATAATTGGGATGAGTTTTGGATTTTTTTTATTAAGCAAAGCTTATAACTTAAATATTGTATTACTTTCAACTTTTATAATTGGATTTGGACTAGGAATATTAAAACCGGTACTATTTTTAAAAGTAATGGAAGTAACACCTAATCTTTCCAATGCTTTTGCACTATCTATGGTAAGTAATGCTATCTTATTGGGAAAATTTGTTTCTTCTTTCTTTCTTGATTTTATAGGGCTGATTTTTGAAAATGGAACAAATCGGTTCCTATTCAATTTAATAGGAGTGACACTAGGGGGATCTGGTATATTATTTATGATAGTAAATTTATTTTTATTTCATAACAAAAAAAGCGCCTATAAATAACAAAAAAATACCTATAAACTTGTATAAATGAAGCTCCTGTTGTTTTAAAAAAAGAACGTCAATGAACAAACCACTTATAATTTGAGCGATAAAAACCAGGAGTAAATTATTGACTACTCCTAATTTTGGAACAGATTTTATTCCGAAATAAATAATGAGAGATCCAAATATTCCTCCAATGAGCCATTTAGGATGTACATGAAAAATTTTATAATAATTTTTAATATTTCCATTGGCTAAAAGAAGAATAAAAATAAATAAAGCCCCTGTAATTAGGTTATGAAAAGTTGCAATTTGAGAAGGTACAATTTTCCCAAGTTTAGAATTAATAAAAACCTCTAGGGTAAGACAAAATCCAGATAAAATTGCGAATAATATAGGAAACAAGTATTCCATAATTGTACTCTCCTTTTTCCTGATTTTTAATTATATATTCAAAAGAGCCTAGAATCATTCTTAATATAAAAAATATACATGTATTGACAAATATATTTAAACCGTTTATCCTATTCATTAACACTTGCAAAAAGGAGAGAATATTAATGAAACAAATTATGCTAATTTTGTTATTACAATTGATTTATGTGCCTATTTTTACCATGAGAACTATTTTTCTAGTAAAAAATATGAGTTTCATTGCTGCTTCTTTAGGGTTTGCAGAGTCGTTGATTTATGTTTTTGGACTATCTCTGGTTTTTACAGGAGAAAAAAGCGTTGCTGCAATGGTTGTTTATGCTGTGGGTTTTGGTGTTGGAATTTTAATAGGGAGTTTTATTGAACAGAAACTAGCTTTTGGATACACTACTTTAGTTGCGAATTTAATGAATAAAAACGAAGCCCTTATCCAATATCTTCGAAGTGAGGGTTTTGGGGTTACGGTTTTTGAAGGAGAAGGAAGAGACAGCAAGCGATATAAATTAGAGATTTTAACAAAAAGAAATAGAGAAGAAGAACTTTTACAGTTAATTGAAGAACATGAGCCAAAGGCATTTATCATTTCTTATGAACCAAGGAGATTTAAAGGCGGATTCCTAGTGAATGCAATAAAGAGAAGAATGCAGCAAAAAAAAGATAAGGAGCAAGTATAAAGAATAAAACAGGAGGGGAAATAGATGGGAAATAAATATTATAAAAAAATGATTTTTATTGTAATTGTTCTTGGGATGAGCACAGCATTTGTTTGGGGAAATAGTAATTTAAAAACAAAACAAGTAGATCCTACTGTGAATTTTACATATACTCCTTTAACAAAGGAAATTAAGGATAAAATCAATGGAATCTCTTATCAAGAGGATAGCCCCGTTGGTATGGAGGATTTGTACTATGTGCAAGTTTTATATTGGGGGTTTGATGATAAAGAACATATAGGAGAGCTGATTGTTCACAAAGAAATTGCAAAAGAAGTTACAGAGATTTTTGAGGAATTATATAATGTAAAATTTCCTATTGAAAAAATTAAGTTAATTGATGAATACAATGCTAGGGATGAACTTTCCATGAAAGATAATAATACATCTGCTTATTGTTTTCGTCCTATTACAGGGCAAAAAGAGAAGTTCTCAAAGCATAGTTATGGTATTGCAATAGATATTAATCCCATTCAAAATCCTTATATAAAAAAAGAGAATATCCTACCGGAAGAAGGGAAAAAATATACAGACAGAAAAAATATTCAAAAAGGAATGATTGTAAAAGATAATGCATGTTATAAAGCTTTTAAAAGCAGAGGCTGGATTTGGGGTGGAGAATGGAAATCCCTAAAAGATTATCAACACTTTGAAAAAAATATTAAGCTTAAATAACTCTTTTGAAAAATCTCTTATTATTTTTAATGCATTAAAAATAATAAGAGATTTTTTTGGTTAATATATAGTATTATATGTAACATACAAGGAGGAGGCAATTAAAATGAAAGTTGCTATAATGGGTGCTGGTTTATCCGGTTTATCCTGTGCTATAACCCTTGAAAAAAATGGAATTCATCCGGTTATTTTTGAAAATAGAAGTAAAGTAGGAGATCGATTTGTGCATGGAGAAATTTTATTATCTATTTTAAACAGACCTATTTTCGATAGTATTTCTTATTTTTGCGAAAACTATGGTATATTCCTTCATCCTACAAGCAATATCAAAAATTTGTTTCTTCATTCAGAGAATAAAGAAGCTTTAGTAAAAGGACATTTAGGATTTACGAATATAAGGGGAAGGCATGAAAACTCCTTTGAAAATCAATTAGCAAAACAGGTGAAAAGCAAAATAGTTTTCAATTCCAAATATGTTTATGAAGATCTTATAAAAGATTTTACCCATGTAGTCATAGCGACAGGAGACGCTGAATATGCCATGAAGGTTCAAGACTATCAAAAGGATTTAACCGTTACTTTAAAAGGGGCAACGATAGAAGGACATTTTGATCTTTATGCAGCATATGCATGGCTAAATAATGATTTTACTCCTAAAGGATATGGATATCTCATTCCTTATTCTCAAAAAGAAGCTAACGTAGTCATCGCATACCCAGACTATCCAGAAAATAAGAAATTAGATATAGATTTATTATGGGAAAAATTTTATGATAGAGTTTGTAGAGATTTAAAACAAAATTTTAAAATAACAGATGGATTTCAAGTAAGGAATTACATCATCGGAATATGTAAATACCCTAGAATTGGAAATACATTTTTTGTAGGAAATTGTTTTGGCTCTATTATGCCTTTTTTAGGTTTTGGTCAATTTATGGCTATACTAACAGGAATATATGCAGCTTATGATATATGTGGAATAGGAAACTATGAAGAACTGACGAAACCTTTTCAAGACAGTTACAAGAATTCTCTGGTCCTTAGACATGCTTTAGAAAAGTTAGATAATAGAAAACTGGATAAAATGACTGATGTGATGAATGGATATGTAGGACAGAAACTTTTTAACACAAAATATAAAGATCCTTTAAAATTAATAAGCTATTTACTTCGAATTTTTAATTCATAGTATAAACTTAAATAAAAAACAAGTTCTAGACAGTTAGAAAAGAATCGACAGTCTGGAGCTTGTTTTTTAAACATATTATAGTATTTTGAAATAAGTAAAGAAAAGTTATATACAGTAATACTGCTAAACTAGACATAATTCAACATAAAATAAGGTCGAAAAATGTTGAATTAATATAGACTTCTAAAGTATACTATAAGGTAGAACATAAAGGAGGGAGACTCTATTCTTGCTCATTTGTGGCATCTTTACTTTAAAAAATAAGAATTCATGAGTTATTTGGAGGTTTTATATGATCAAAATTATGGCGGACTCAACGTGTGACTTATCTCAGGAGATAATTGAAAAATATGATATCAGTCTTGCCCCTTTAACCATTACTATTAAAGACAAGGTGTATAGAGATAGAATAGATATTAAATCAAATGATTTTTATAGTATTATAAAAAATTTAGATAAAGAAGTAACCACTGCAATGCCAAGTCCTACTGAATATTTAAATATAATATATGAAGCAATTAAAGATGGTTATACACAAATATTGTGTATTTGCATGTCCAGTGGAACAAGTGGAGCATATCAATCCGCTATAATTGCTAAAGATTATTTTTATGAAGATAAACCTAATTCTACTATTAAAATCCACATTGTGGATTCAAAATGCATGAGCCATGGGAGCGGGTGGCTGACTCTAAACAGTGCTCTTTTAAGGGAAAAAGGGATGACTTTTGAAGAATTAATAGAATTTAATGAAACATATAAAACAAATGTGAAGCATTTTCTTTCTGTAGATGATTTAGATCACTTAATCAAAAGCGGGAGACTTACAAATGCTAGTGCATTTATTGGAAAGATTTTAAAGCTTAAACCCATAATGACAATGAAAAAAGGAAAAGGCTCTATTGTTGCTAAAGAAAGAGGAGCCAATAAAGTCTTAAGACACTATGTTCAAGAATTCATAAACAGAAATGATTGGGATGTTACAGATTTTATCATCGTTGGCTATACTTCTGATATGGAAATTGCCAAGAACTTAAAAAATAAGATTATAAAAGAGACAGATTTTAAAGGAAAGATATTTATTATGCAAATGGGTGTTGCAGTTGGAGCCCACGTGGGATTAGGGGCTGTCTCCATGTTTTTTATTGAGACAGGGCATAAAAAAGATAATTTACTAATCAATGAAATGCATGATTTTATTGAAAAGAAAAAAGGAATACTAGAAAAAATCAAAAAAACCTAAAAAAAGATGACAATTTTTAATTGTCGTCTTTTTTATATGCTTTAAAGGAAGTATAAAAAAAGAAATAGATAAGTATATTGCCAATTATGGCTAAAATTTAATAAAATGGAAATATAGCTTTTAACATCGTATTTATTTTTAAGGACATATGATACACTATTTTATATACAAATTGATTTGCAGCATAAAATAAGGAGGAAGAATATGAACAAAAGTAAAAGCCATTTTGTATTGGTTGGAATGTTGAGCATAATTATCATTATAACAACTTTAATGATAAACAATCATTTTCAAAATGGATGGAAATTCATCGACAAAAAAATTTTAAATTCAGATCATTATAAAAAGCTAGTTATTGCAAGAGCCAGTGATTCCATTAGTTTGGATCCTGCTATAACAACAGAAATCGAATCATTTAAAGTAACGATTAATTTATACGATACCTTAGTGAAATACGATAAAAAGGGAAATCGAATCATTCCTTATCTAGCAGAAAGCTGGAAAACAAGTGAAGATGGTCTTATATGGGTATTTAAGTTAAGAAAGAATATTAAATTTCATGATGGCACAGACTTTAATGCTCATGCTGTTCAATTTAACTTTGAAAGATGGATGAATGCAGATAATCCTTATCATACAGGAGATTTTAGTTATTGGAGTTATAATTTTGGGGGCTTCCCAGGAATCGTAAAAAGTGTAACTGCAGTTTCTGCTTATTCAGTAGAGATTGTACTTACAGAGCCTTATGCGCCTTTTTTGAGTACACTTACTATGCCTGCATTTGGTATTGCAAGCCCAGATGCAATCATGAAATATAATGAGAGCTTTAAACAGCATCCGGTAGGAACAGGACCTTTCAAATTTAAATCATGGAAAAGTGGTAAAGAAATTATTTTAACAAAGAATAATACCTATTGGGGAAATATTCCTAAAGTGGATGAGGCAATTTTTCGTGTTATAGCGTCTAATGAGGAACGTTTAAGACTATTGGAATCAGGAGAAATTCATATCGCAGATAATTTAACAGCGAAAGAAGTAAAAAAAATAGAAGAGAGCCCAAAACTAGAGATATATTTAAGACCTTTTTTTAATATTGGATATTTGGCAATGAATAATCAAAAAGCTCCTTTTGACAAGAAAGAAGTGCGAATGGCTATTGGACATTTGATTGATAAAGAAGATATGGTTAAAGTGGCTTTCAATAATTTAGCAAGACCTGCTAATTCTTTTGTTCCTCCCATGATTTGGGGATATCATGAAAATATTCAATCTTTAAAATATGATCCTAAAGAGGCTAAAAGATTACTTGCTAAAGCAGGGTACTTAAATGGATTTCATACTACTCTTTGGGTGATGGATGCTCCTAGAGCCTATTTTCCTGATCCTATGCTTCTTGCTGAATTTATTAAAGAAAGTCTTGAAAACGGAAATATTGAAGTAGACATAATCAAATATTCATGGGATGAGTATATTGAAAAAATTAAAGAGGGGGATCATACTCTTGCATTAATGGGTTGGACAGGAGACCATATTGATCCTGATAATTTTCTTTATACTTTTTTTGCTTCTAATAATCAAAAAACAGAGCTTACAAGCAACTATTCTTTTTACAAAAATAAAAAGGTAGATATATTGCTAAAACAGGCTCGTCAAGCCACAGATACAGAGTTTAGAAAAAATATTTATCGTAAACTACAGGAAATTATTAATGACGACACTCCTGCAATACCTCTGGTACATACTATGCCAATTATCGGGGCTTCAAATAAAGTGAAAGGCTATACACCTCATGTTACAGGAGAAGAAACTTTGGAAAATGTGGATTTAATATCTAAGTGATAGATGGAGGTGAATTATGAAAGCAAATACAGTCCAGTTTATAGGATTTATTTTAATTTTACTTATCATGGCTTCTCTTTTTAATAGCTATAAGCTTGGGTTAAAAGAGGATACACATGTTTTGCCTTCTCTTCCAAGACCTATAGCAAAGGATAAGGTTTTAATCACTTCTGCAGGGCAAAGTACAGATACCTATATTGTAAAGGATATTGCAAATAAACTTATGATTCATAATTTTTTTATGCCTCAGGCGAAAGATATAGATCTTGAAGGCATTAACACGGTAGTGTTTGTAGTAGGATATAGTTCCATTGGTGAACATTTGCATGATTTAGATTATAATCAAGAGGTAAAACGGATTGAAAACCTGATTAAAGCCCTTAGGAGAAAAAAAATTACCATTATAACCATTCTTATTGGTGATAGACAGGAAGGAAGTAAAAAAACAGAGAATCTTTTAAATTTAACGTGCAGACATGCAAATTATGTTATTGGAACACAAAATAGAAACAATAAAAAATATTTACTAAATTTAGCAAAGCTTTATGACTTTAAACTCACCTTGGTGGAAGATGTAACGGGTTTGTCCGAGCCCTTTGCCTCGGCATTTAGATGAGAAAGGAGGAGGGGATGAAAATGGAATGCTTATTAAAAGACAGAAAGATTTATATTAATACGTTTATTTTAATTTTTTTAGGGTTTTTATTCTCTTTTTTCACTCAAAGTCTTTGGTTTAATGTGATTGTGAAAATTCGTGAGGCTATTTATACGGGAGATAGCGGACATTTGATTTTAGCATCTGCTTATAGCAGTATTCTTTTTTCTATTCAAAGTACTCTTTTTTTTCTAGGAACAATTTATTTTTCTTCTATAGTGCAAAAAAAATATCAAATAACTCCTATTCGAATAGACTTTTTGATTTTAATCATGTTTTTTATACTGAATAGAATCGCAGCTTTTTTATTCATTATACCTTGGGAGCCAGTAACTATGCTTATAGGATTATTTGCAACCCTTATATTATTAAAAAAACAAGATTATTCAAATTTTCATTTTATTCAAACTGTCATCATATCGATTCAAGTATTTTTTGCATTTCAGTGGCTAAACATTATGCCTATTTTTTCTTTTTATCAAATTGGAGAAAGTGATTTATCTATCAGTATAAAAATTGCAGGAGCATATCTGAAAGCAGAGTCTATTTTAACTTTTATAGGTTTCTCTTTCTTTTTACCCTTTACCTTCTCCGCATCTATTACTGCTTCTTTATTTATGAGCTATGCTCAAAATATACTGATACTAGAGGAAAATTACAAGAAAGAAAGAGATATTCAAATTATTAAATCTAAAGTAATGGAAAATCGAATCTATCAAGAAATCAATGCTTTAGCTCATGACTTAAAAACTCCTTTGGTAACCATTAGAGGATTAAATTCTTTAATTGGATTATTTCCTAATAAAGATAAGCTAGTGGAGTATACAGAACGAATTGAAAGTGCTATTACTAAAATGAGCGAAATGATTTCCAGCTTCTTATATGGCACTTCTCGTCAGAGATTGAAAGTAGAGGAGCTAATTCAATATATTCAGGCACAAATTCCTATTGAAGATGAGGCTTTGAAAGTGGATATTGACTTAGGTAAAAATTTACCAGAACTATATGTGAATAAGGTAAGAGTGGTTAGAGCATTAATCAATATTCTTGAGAATGCCATGGTTGTGTCTTGTAAAGACATCTTTAAATATATACGCATTGAAGTAAGAGGAGTAGAAGATGGAGTAAAAATCATGATTTCAGATAATGGGATAGGAATAAAGCCTTCAGAACTTGAAAATATATGGGAAATAGGATATTCTACTTCTAAAACCTCTGGACTTGGATTACCTTTTGCAAAACAAATTGTTGAAGATAATAATGGAACCATAAGCATTGAAAGTACACCAGGAGTGGGAACAACTGTAATTGTGTATTTTCCAAAGGCAAAACATCTTGAATAGAAGGAATAAATAAAGCGGATTCAACAAGAAAAAAGGAGGGAGTAGTTTGAAAGAGAAGATAAAAATTGTAATCATTGATGATGAAGAAGATATTCTTTATACCATTAAAGAAATATGTACTTTTGGAGGATATGAAGTGTTAACAGCAACGAGCGGAAGAAAAGGATATGAACTTTGCAAAGCCTATGAGCCGCAGCTTGTGATTGTAGACTATCATATGCCTGATTGGGATGGACTGAATACAGTTAAAAAAATAAGAGCTCTTGATCCCGCTATATCTATTTTAGTTTTAACCGTTGATGAAAGACAAGAAATTTCTGATCGATTCATTGAGGTTGGTGCTACAGATTTCGCAATCAAGCCCATTAAAGCGCCGGATTTAATATCTAGAATTAACGTAAATATAAAAATTCATGAGATTACGAAGAAAAATATTGAAGATCAGGCCAATGTATTTGTGGACAAAGGTATTAGTCCTGCTACCTTAAGCTTAATATGTGATTTTCTTTCCAAACAAGAAGAGGGAGTTACCATAGAAGAGATTACAGCTAGCATGAACCTTGCTTATCAAACTGTGCATCGTTATGTTCAGTATCTTATGGAACAAGAAAAATTGGAGCTTATTCCTATCTATGGTCAGATTGGAAGACCTAAGAATAAATATCGAACTATTTAGTGAAAAGCAAAAGCGTCTAATATAGGCGCTTTTTTTTACCTATTATAATTATTCTGAAATTTCTTTCAGAGAAAAAAGTGATAAAAAAACAATTATCAATTTCTCCATATATAATAATATATGAAGGAATTATATATTTATGGGAGGGAGTTATATGGCAAAAGAAAGCGTTGCAGATAAGGAATTTAAACCTTTTATTTCTGCAGAGAAAATTTTACCAGAATTCACTTTAACATCATTGCTCTTAGGGATTTTATTAGCAGTGGTATTTGGTGCAGCGAATGCATACTTAGGATTAAAAGTGGGTATGACTATTAGTGCATCTATTCCAGCAGCAGTAATCTCTATGGGGATCATAAGGGGAATTCTTAAAAAAGAATCTATATTAGAAAATAATATGGTTCAAACTATCGGATCCGCTGGAGAATCTCTAGCAGCAGGAGCAATATTTACACTACCTGCACTTTATATTTGGAGTAAGGAATGGAACCTTGGAGCACCAAGCTTGCTAACTATTACCACAATAGCTTTGTGTGGAGGGGTTCTTGGAGTACTTTTTATGGTTCCTCTAAGAAAAGCATTAATCGTAAAAGAACATGGAATACTTCCTTATCCAGAAGGTACAGCTTGTGCTGAGGTGTTACTTGCTGGAGAAGAAGGTGGGGATAAAGCAAAAGCATGTTTTACTGGTTTAGGAGTTGGTGCAGCATATAAATTTATTGCGGATGGATTAAAACTATTCCCAAGTGAAATTGAAACACCTATTCCAGGATATAGTGGAGCTGCTATTGGAGCAGATGTTTTACCAGCACTTTTAGGGGTTGGATTTATTATAGGACCTACTATTTCTGCGTACATGCTAGGTGGAGCCGTTATTGGATGGTTTGGTTTGATTCCACTTATTTCTAACATTGGTAGTATGGGAGATATTATAATGTACCCAGCATCTGTTCCGATTAAAGAATTAGGATATTGGGGTATATGGGATAACTATATAAGATATGTTGGCGCAGGAGCTGTTGCTTTTGGAGGAGTATTTAGTTTAATTAAATCTCTGCCATTAATTATTCAAACTTTTAAAGATGCTATGAAAGACTATTCAAGTGGTGGAGCAACGCAAGGCTCTGGTAAAAGAACAGAAAAAGATATGCCACTAAAACTTGTTTTAATAGGAACATTAGTAGTTGTTTTAGCAATGATGATGCTTCCGATTATACCAGTAGGATTCTCAGGAGCGTTATTAATTGCAATATTTGGATTTTTCTTTGCAACTGTATCTTCAAGGATTGTTGGATTGGTTGGTAGTTCTTCTAATCCAGTTTCAGGAATGACCATTGCAACATTAATTATTACAGCCATTGTATTTAAGGCAACTGGAAACGATGGACAAACGGGAATGATTGCAACTTTAACAGTTGGTGCGGTTATTTGTATCATTGCTGCTATGGCAGGAGATACATCTCAAGACTTAAAAACAGGATTTATAGTAGGAGCAACACCTGAAAAGCAACAATATGGAGAATTGATTGGTGCAGTAGCTGCTGCTCTTGCAATAGGATTTGTGTTAACATTATTAAATAAAGCATGGGGATTCGGATCTTCTGAACTTCCTGCACCACAGGCAACCCTTATGAGACTAGTTATAGAAGGAGTTATGGGTGGAAGCTTACCGTGGGCCTTAGTATTTACAGGAATGGGAATTGGTATTGCAATAGAATTATTAGGATTACCAGTTCTTCCAATAGCAATTGGTTTATACTTACCAATCCATTTAAGTACACCTATAATGGTTGGAGGAGCAATTAGAGGTATATTAGATAAGAAATTAGAAAAACAAGGCGGAGAAGAAAAAGTTACTGAAAATAAAGAAGCAAAGAGTATTAAAGATAAAATTGATTCAGGAATTCTTTATGCATCAGGTTTGATCGCTGGAGAAGGATTAATCGGAATATTACTTGCTGTGTTTGCTGTAGCAAACTTTAAACTGGAACTTGGAGTAAATTTAGGGCAACTAGGCGCATTAGGATTCTTTGCTTTACTAACTTACACACTAATGAGACATTCTGTATTAAAGAAAAATTAATGATGAAATAAAAAGAGGATATTTTCAATATCCTCTTTTCCACATATGAATAGAAAGAGGTGAAAACATGAGCAAGAAAATAAAAAAGGATGATAATTTTTTAGAGTTAATTCCTTTTAAAAATAAAGATCAAAAATGGGAATTAAATGATCAAGGTTTTGTTCAAATTATTATTCCAAGGGAAGGAATGCTAGATAAAGTCGTTAGAGTATTTTTCAAAACTCCTAAGGTTATGAGAATAGATTTAGATGCTCAAGGAAGTTGTGTTTGGAAAGCAATAGATGGAGAAAAAAATATTCAAGATATTGGGAGTATACTAGAAAATGAATTTGGCAAAGACGCAGAACCGCTTTATGAGAGATTAGGGACTTATATTAATATTTTAAGAAATAATAAATTTATAACACTAGAAAAGGTAAGTGATTAATTTGATAGGTTTTATATTGAAGATATTTCTATTTGCGATAACGATCACTTTTTTATTAGCATGGGGATATGTAAAACAGCAAAGAAAAAATGAGGAATTATTAAATAAATTATATAAAAAGATAGAAAATAAGATAATAGAAGAATTGAAAAAAAGAGAAGCGCTAACTATAAAAGATATGGAAGCTATTATTAAAGGAATGAAAGTATCTCTATTTTGGAGTAAAAATAAAGTAATGGTTACAGAGCCTAAAATATTGATCAAAAATTTTCTCACACAAATGATGAATAAAGGATTAATTGTTGAAGAATTTAGCAAAGGCGCAAAAAAATATAAATTAAAGTAAAGGGGTTGAACACATTGGAAAATATTTTAAAAGACTTAAAACCAGAAGCTGTATTTAGAAACTTTGAAGCACTAACTAAAATGCCAAGAGGCTCAGGAAATGAAAAAGGAGTAAGCGATTATTTAGTAGAATTTGCAAAAAAACATGGATTAGAGGTAATTCAAGAAGAATGCCTTAATATTATCATAAAAAAACCTGCAACAAAAGGATATGAAAATGCACCTACTGTAATTCTTCAAGGACATATGGATATCGTTTGTGCGAAAAAAGAAGAATTAGAATTTGATTTTGAAAAAGATCCGATTCCTATTTTTGTAGATGAAGATATGATTAGAACAAAAGGAACTACTTTAGGAGCAGATAATGGTATTGCTGTAGCCATGGCCATGGCAATTTTAGAATCAAAAGAATTAGAGCATCCACCTATTAATGTATTGGTCACAGTTGCAGAAGAAACTGGAATGGATGGAGTATTAAATCTTAAACCAGAAAATATATCTGGAGATATTCTAATTAATATTGATTCAGAGGAAGAAGGAACTCTTCTTTCTTCTTGCGCAGGAGGAGTAAACAATATTGTTCATTTACCTGTCCAATGGGAAAATGCAGGACAAGATAAAGAAACCTATATCCTTTCTATAAAGGGGCTATTAGGTGGACATTCAGGAATGGAAATTAATAAAAATAGAGCAAGTGCCATTAAATTATTAGGCCGTATAATAGAAGAAATCGAGCGTAAAGTAGGAATGGATATCGTAAGAGCTCAAGGGGGAGAAAAGATGAACGCTATCCCTAAAATGGCCCATGTTACTTTTATGATAGACAAAAATAATAAAGAAAAAGTACAGGAAATTGCAAAAGAATATGAAACCATATTTAAAGGAGAATTTGAAGTATCTGATCCAAATATTAGTATTACTATTGAGAAGGTAAATCAAGCAGAAAAGATCATGAATGATCAAACGAAAAAAAGAGTAATTTCTGTCTTAAGATTAATTCCTTTTGGGGTTCAAACCATGAGTGCAAACATCAAAGGGTTAGTGGAAAGTTCAAATAATATTGGTGTCCTTACAACAGGAGAAAATGAAATTACCTTTGATAGTGCGGTAAGAAGCTCTGTTAAAACATTAAAGAAAGAAATTAATGATCGCATTCAAAATATATGTGAATTAGTAGATGCACAAATGGAATTAGTAGCAGATTATCCAGAATGGGAATACAAAGTAAATTCTCCAATTAGAGATCTTATGGCAAAAGTGTATAAAGATATGTACCAAAAAGAAATAAAAGTAGATGCTATTCATGCAGGATTAGAGTGTGGACTATTAAAAGAAAAAGTAGGAGATATTGATATGATTTCTCTAGGACCTAATATGTATGATGTGCATACTCCAAATGAACATTTAAGTATTTCTTCAACAAAAAGGGTATATGAATTTTTATGTGAAGTATTAAGACAAATAAAATAAATTTCATATAAAATCTAAGAACTTTATATAAGTAATAATGAAACATCTTTTAATTTTAAAGAGAAGTGTGATCTTGTGGTCATGCTTCTCTTTTTTATATGCCTAAATTATAAAAAGGATTATATCTATAGTTTTGTGAGAATATAAGTAATAAATTGAAGTGATTTTTTAGAAGTTGTACTATATTTTTTATAAATGGCATGAATATTGCTTTTAATAATAAAAGAATAAAATAGGAAGGGAGAAAAAATATGATGAAATGGTTTAAAAAATTCTTGGAAAAATTAGAAAAAGCAAATAAAGAAAACTTTGGCTCAGGAAAATTGGATTGTTGTGATTTAAATAAGCAAGCAAAACAGGGAAATGCAAAGAATAAAACAAAATAGAAAGGTAAAATGTAGCATCTAAGAAGCTTTTACCTACAAATAATATTAAAAGCCACTTTGTTATATAGTAAGTGGCTTTTAATATTTTAAAATGCTGCAAGTTATTGTTATTTATATTTAAACATATAAAAGAAAGAGTGTGTCATTTGAAAATTAAATTGTTGCATATGCCACAGAAAACCATAAAAATCTATTAGAATGAAAATGAAAAATAAAAGCACCTAGTATGAAAATTGGCATAGCGCATCAGGATAGATATTGAGATAACTAAAATAAAAGGAAAATTGAAAATTTGGAATAAGAATTGCTTAATACAAAAGTAAATAAAAAAATTAAAGGAGTGATAGTTATGAATAAAAAAGGAATTACATTCGTAATAGCAGGTTTTTTAGCAATAGGAGCAATTACAGGATTTTCCTATGCTAATACAAAGAATGAAACGTTAAAAGAAGACAAAACAGTAAAGATTGAAACAAAATTAGAGGAAAAAGAAATGATCAAACGAATGAAGGAAAATGGATTTAAAGATTTAGCAAAAGCTTTAGAAAAGAAGGATTATGAGACAATGGATGAGTTTATGAATAACATTACAGAAGAAGACTATCAGAAAATGACTGAAATTATGAGAGCGTCTGGATATGATTCCATGGCCAATATGATGGAGTCTGTTGGACGAGAAGATATGATACAGATGCACAATGCCATGGGTGGAGCAAAAACTTGTCATGGTGATAATAATACTGAAATGATGGGAAGTTTCTAATACAATAAAAAAAGAATTCTACTGAGTAGAATTCTTTTTTTATTGTATCTAGAATTTTGTTTAATTATAAAATGAATTGGCATGATTTATGCTAAAAATAGTGTAAAGAAATATAATAGTACAATTTTAATTAGGAAGTGATAAAAATGAAAAAAGTTCTAGGAAAGGCGGTATTTGGAGTTTTATCAATATTGTTAATTACTTTTATAGAGTATAAATACGGTCTATCTTATACTGGAATTTGTGGAAGTGGAATTCATGGCTTAAAAACTGTAGGGCTGTACTATTTGAAAATAGCACTCATTATATACATTATCTATCTGTTTTATACAAACAGAAAAAGAAGAAAAATATGTATAGCGTGTAAAGAACAGATACAAGACGGTTGGGAATTATGTCCTTATTGTGGAGAAGAAATAAAAGGAGATGATAAGGTATGATGTTTCTTGTATTTTTATTAATGGTAATATTGCTATATTGTTTAGTAAAACCCGCTACTACTTGCCGGAGAGAAGAAATAAAAAAATGTTCAAATTGTGCCCATCCATTAAAAGAGGAATATAATTATTGTCCTAGTTGTAAGGAAAAATTAAAGAAACAGTGTGAAGAATGTGGAAAAATGATTGATTTAAACTGGAGAAAATGTCCTTACTGTGACTAAATTATATAAAAAAACTGCTTTAAAAATAAAGAGCAAGATTTCATTATTACAATATTTTTAATGATAAAGTGAAGGAGCGATAAGTTTGGTAGAATTATTTAAAATAGGAAATTTTGGAATTTATTTGTTTGGTGTAACCATTGTATTAGGGATGGTAGCAGGAAGTTTTGTGATGTTAAAAGAAGGGAAAAGAAAAAAGCTGGATAGTGATAAAGTGTTAGAGCTATCACTATATACGTTACTTGCTTCTGTAATTGGAGCAAGACTATATTATATAATTGCTTTTAATTTTGTTTATTATATGGAGAATCCATTAAATATTCTTGCAATACGAAATGGAGGGCTATCTATACAAGGAGGATTAATTGGAGGAATTCTCTTTGCTATATGGTATACAAAGAAAAAAGAAATATCATTTTGGAAAATATCGGATGTATTTGCACCAGGAATTATAATAGGGCAAGCAATAGGTAGAATTGGATGCGATGTATTTGGTATTCCTATGAAAAAAATATATCCCTGGGGTGTAATGGTGAATAATCAGATTTTGCATCCAGTTCAAATTTATGAAATGATTCTGGATTTGATTTTATTTTCTTATCTATGGAAAAAAAGAGACAAAATACAGTATCATGGACAGTTATTTATTCATTATTTAATTGGATTTTCTATTATTCGAGGAAGTGTAGAATTTTTTAGGTCTAATCCTATTGTATTTGGAAATTTTACAGTTGCACATGTTACCAGTGTTGTAATGATAGGAATTGCCATTTTGATAGGTATGTTAATTAAAAATGCCAATAAAATTGCTGAAGAAGAAAAGCAAAATAGTGCTATAAAAGAAGGTCTAAGACACTATATAGCCATTGGGATTATTGGGGTAATTGGTATTTGGTTTTACTACTTTATTCATGGATAAGAAGGAGTGAAGATGAAAAGAGGAGATAGAATTTTAATTATAAGTATACTCATTATAAGTATTTTAGGAGTACTTTTCCTAAAGGCTATAAACACGGATTTAGAAAAAAAATATGTAGTTATCCAAGTTGAAAATAAAATTGTGAAAAAAATTTTGATAAATCAAAGAATAGAGGAAACGTATGATTTTGCATTTAAAGAGAATATAGGAAGTATTGAAGTAAAAAATGGAGCAGTTAGAATGAAGGAAATGGATAGAAAAATATGTCCAAGAGGGATTTGCTCTGATACAGGTTGGATAGAAAAGTCTCATGAAATGATTGTCTGTCTGCCAAATAAAATCGTTGTAAAATTTGAAAAAAGATAAAAATATATGGAGGGATTATAATGCATTGTTCAAACAATAATCAATCAGAACAAAAAAATAAAGGGATGGTAAAACACGGTTTATTAATGTTTTTATGCTGTCTTTCACCTATTTTATTGTTAGCGGGGTTACCTTTATTTGGTATAAAGGGAGCAGCCCTTTCTTCTTTAGCTTTTCTACTATGCCCTATAATGCATATTGGAATGATGTTTATGATGAGAAAATCGCATAATAAAGAAGATAGTTGCCATGGAGGAAGCACCAAAAAATATGTGGATTTAGAAAAAAAGGAATATATAGAAGCAGACAAAAAAGAATATAAAGTATTCGATACGAATCAATAGATTAGCTATGTAGATGAAGGAAGTGAAGAGATTGCAGCAATATGATAACCATTATATACTAGGACATAGAACCAAATAACATGATGACTTTTTTAAATATAATATATACCAGTAAATGCCCTTGTAAAGGGCATTTTTCAATGTTTATGATGAATGATCCAAAAATGTTAGATGTATTATTCCTGTGTAATAATAATCACACCGTTAGCAAGGCCATATACATTTCCTCCTAGCACTCGTCCGAGCTCTGATGAAATTTGTTCCTGTTCTCTTTTATTCTTGGTTAAGAAAGTTGGAATTCCTGCATCTACAATTATTTTCTCATCTAGGGTTACTATAGCTAATATGCTTCTAGTCTGGCTTTCTTTCATTTCTCTAATCTCCTTTTTTATCTTCTTTCTTTTTTAGATTTTCTAATATAGGAAAATTGTATATGATGTTTTTAATAAGATCGATATCTTTATTAATAGGAACAATCATAAAAGCAACTTCTCCTGTGTCAAAGTTTCTTCTAGTCATGACATATCGTTCTAGTCCTAAAAGTCTAGAACATTCATGGATAAGTGCTGTTTGCTGAGATTTACTATTTATAATTATCTTCTCTGAGATTCCTTTTGGTTTCAAAATGAAACCTATTCCGTGTTTTAATATTCTAGATTTTGTAGCAGATAATCCTATGTTCATCACATAAGTATCACCTACATATAAATTATTCTCCTCCCTAAATTCTAAAGAAGCCTCCTCTATAGTGATAATATCCCTTAGGTGTTTTCCTCTCGTATAGTTTTTTAATAAGTACAGTATGATTATTCCTGAAAATGCTGAAATGCCTATAACTACAAATTTTGTTTTTATATATTTTTTTAGAACAAAAATAATGACAGTAGTAACAAGAGAAGAGATCATTACGATATAATTTCTAGCTTCAAATGTTTTAGCGATACTATCAATATATGCATTTCCTCTTGGGACATACTCTTCTCTCTCTATAGACATTAAACTGTCCCTTTCCATTTTTCGAATCTCTCTAAATTGTTGTATAGCTAATACCAAAAATGTAACGGCTACATAGTTTTTAGCAAGTAGAGCAGGATATGCTATAGCGCCTATAGCAGCAGCAATAAAGCCTGTAGTTAAATGAATTAGATATCCATTGGGATATGTTGGATATTGACGAATATCTCCTCTTAGCATCCACCATCTTCCCAAAAATCCTACACTAATTCCCGTTAATATATATAGAATAACATCTACTTCTAATAATCCTTTATTCATATTTTGTCTCCTTTATTATACGAATTTCTTATATTATTTTTTCCTTAACCTTTTTATTTATACAGCATGCTTTTTAAATAAAAAAACAAGAACGTATATGATAAAAATGTGTCTTTTGAAGATCAAATTATTGCATATAATAAAGTTACGAGGGATTACTTGCCACAAAATAAGATAATATTTCTGATAAGAGCTATTTCATTCATATAAAGGATAACTTGGCATGAAATTTGCTTTTGGTATAAACAATAGTAAATGAAAGGAAGGAAGATATGGACATAATAACGGATAAAATAAAGAAGAAATATGAGTAAAGGATTAAAAAAATAAAAATAGTATGTAAAAAAGGGGAAAGATATTGTAAGAAAAATTGTAATCTATAATGATTAATGAAAAATAAAAATTACTGTAGACAATAAATATACAATAAGGGTAAAAGGGATTTTTCTGTAAGTAGTACTATTTATATAGGGGCTATGATATATTTATATCTATACAGAGTCAATGTACTATAATAAGAACAAATGCAAGGGAGTCAAAATATGCAAAGCAAAAATAAAAAAGATATGTTATTCATTGGGACAAGTGTTATTATTATAACGGCATTACATTATTTTACAATATCACAAAAGTGGGATATCCACGATTTTTATCGTAGATTATATTATATCCCGATTATTGTTGCTGCATTTAAATTTAGATTAAAAGGAGGCATTCTTACCTCGTTACTTGTTTTTATAGTATACGCTCCTCATTTATTTTTATATTTTGGAACATTTGATATTGCTATTTTAAACCAATATCTAGAAATAGTGATGTTTGTTATTATAGGGACGTTAGCTGGATTTTTAGTAGAATCAGACTTTAAAAAGAAAAATTTATTAGAGATTCAAATAAAAAAATTGACAGATCTAGAGAATTTTACAAATAATATACTGGACAGCATAACGAATGTTCTTATTGCAGTGGACAAAAATTTAAAAATAAAATCTATTAATAAAGAAGGAAAAGAATTATTGTGTGTAGATAAATTTTACTTAGGAAAAGAACTGAATTCCTTATTTGTTGAATACGAAAAAGTAGAGAAAGTATTAGTGGATGTGCTTAAAGAAAATAAAAAAGTAATACAGGTAGAAACAAAATGCAACACAGAAAATACAAAAAAAATAGATGTAAAGCTACTTGCTTATCCCCTAAAAAACATTCTGGGAAAGGTAAATGGGGTAGTGCTTGTTCTTGAAGACATATCAGAAATAAAAAAACTTGAAAACCAAGTAAGAAGAGCAGAGAAGCTTTCTGCAGTGGGAGAATTAGCATCTGGAGTTGCACATGAAATTAGAAATCCATTAGGCATTATAAAAACCATATCTCAAACAATACAGGAAGATATTGTAAAGGAGAGGACCGAAGAAGAAGAAATAAAAGAAGGCATAAGCATCATAATACAGGAGATTGATCGAGCAAATACAGTAATTAAAGGAATTTTAGACTTTGCAAAACCAAGTGTGTATCAAGTGAAAATGCAGAGTATAGATAAGCTGATGAATGAAATAATACTCATTACAAATAAATATGCACAACAGCATCAAGTGCAGATGAAGTATATTTGTGAAAAAGATCAAATTATCTTTGTGGATGGAGAAAAACTAAAACAAGCTTTTGTAAATATCATATTTAATGCAGTCCATGCCATGCCTCATGGAGGAAATTTATTCATCTGTTTATGTACACATAAGAATTGGGTAAATATTATTTTTGAAGATGAGGGCATTGGGATACCGAAAGAAAAGATAGAGAAAATTTTTGAACCCTTTTATACCACTAAAGATACAGGAACGGGATTAGGCCTTTCTATTACACATCGAATTATAGAAGAACATAAGGGCTACATAGAGTTAGAAAGTGAAGTAGAAAAAGGAACAAAGATATGTATTTATCTTCCTGTAAAAGAAGAGAAAGGAGAAGATGATAATGAAAAAGATTTTAATTGTAGATGATGAACAAAATATGTTATGGGCCATGAAAAAAGCTTTAAAAAGTGAAGCTTATAAAATCATCACAGCATCTGATGGAATAGAAGCAATAAAACATTTTAAAGAACATGAACTAGATCTTGTTCTTTTAGATTTGAGAATGCCGAAAATGAATGGAATGCAAGTTTTGAAGGAAATAAAAAAATTAAATTCGGATATACCTGTTATTATGATAACTGCACATGGAACTATGGAATCTGCAATTGAGGCTATGAAGATTGGAGCATTAGATTATATTTCTAAGCCTTTTGAGATAGATGAATTAAAAATGCAAATAAAAAAAGCATTAGATATAAAAAATATGCAGGAGCAAATAGAATTTTTAACAGAAGAACTAAGAAATAATACAGGAAAAATAATTATAGGAAACAGCCCTCAAATGAAAAAAGTATTAGATATGGTGGAGCGAGTAGCAAAAAGTAATGCAACCGTTTTAATCACAGGAGAAAGTGGAACGGGAAAAGAGTTAATTGCTAGCGCTATACACTATAGTAGTGATAGAAAGGATAAACCGTATGTTAAAGTGAATTGTGGAGCACTTCCTGAAAGTTTACTGGAAAGCGAATTATTTGGTCATGAAAAAGGTGCTTTCACTGGTGCAGTTAATAAAAAACCTGGACGATTTGAAAGAGCAGATAGGGGAACTATTTTTTTAGATGAAATAGGAGAATTAACTCTTCCTGTTCAAGTAAAGCTTTTAAGAGTTCTGCAAGAAAAGGAGATAGAGAGAGTAGGTGGAACGCAAGTAATAGAAGCAGATATAAGAGTGGTTGCTGCTACAAATCGAAATTTAAAAAAAATGGTAGAAGAAGGAACTTTTAGAGAAGATTTATACTATAGACTAAATGTTATTCCCATAGAATTACCTTCTTTAAGAGAAAGAAAAGAAGACATTCCCTTATTAGTAGAATATTTTTTAGAAAAGTATTGCAAGGAGATGGGAATTGAAAAAATAAATATGGGGGAAGAAACATTAAAACATTTGAAGAATTATTCATGGAAAGGTAATATTCGTGAACTAGAAAATGTAATGGAAAGGCTTGTTATTTTAAGGGACGGAAAGGAAATTAAAAAAGAAGATTTGCCAAGAGAAATAGTAAATGAAGGAGTTGAAATCGCAAAATTTAAATTACCATCTACGGGTATAAAGTTAGAGGAAATTGAAAAAAGTTTTATTCAACAAGCATTGAATGTGTGTGATAATAATCAAACAAAAGCAGCAAAAATATTAGGAATATCAAGACATACCTTGATATATAGAATGGAAAAATATGATTTGAATGAGAAATAGTAAAAGCACTGCAAATTGTAATTTGCAATGCTTACATGCTTTATAATTATAAAATTTTCACCATCTTATATTGTAACTTTCCTTTTGATTTATAGATAGAATCAATTATTCTGATGATAATACAAGCTATAGCCATAAAAAGAATCCCGATGAAAAAGTTAAAAAGATCTGATGAAAATGTAAGATCTAACGTATCATAAAGAAAAGAACCAGAAAAAATACCTAGTATTAGCATAATAAGAGGGAAAAGATAAACTAAAAAGGCTACTTTCATAATAGATTTTGTTTCTATTTCAATTTTAACAAACTGACCAGGGGTAGCTTGAAGCGTGTTTTCTATGTCGATATAAATGCCTGTACTATTACATCCACCTTTACAACTTCCACATTTTTCACCGCATGCACTAGCCCTTTTAATTTCTATTTGTGCCATAATATCTCTTGTTTTGATGACTTTTCCTATATTATCCATGAAATCACTCCTTTCTGCTTAAATATACTTGCAAGAATTATGCCAATTCACATCTCTTTTTTATTATATAACTTAAAAAAACAAAAAATCAAGATAAGGGCTTATTAAAAAGAATTTCTTTATAATCAAGGCAAGGATATCTAGATATAAAGGCTATATTTTTGTCTAGATAGTAGCTTAAAAATACTAAAAAATGTTTACATATACCTGATAGGGGTATATAATGTATATATATATCATTTTGAGAAAGGAGTATTACGATGAAAAAAATTTTTAAAATAGAAGGAATGACCTGTGCTGCTTGTTCTAGAGCAGTAGAACGAGTGGTTAAAAAATTAGATGGAATAGAAATGGTTAGTGTGAATTTAGCAACGGAAAAAATGGAAGTAAGCTATGATGAAGGTACTGTTTCTCATGAGGAAATAATAGAGAAAGTAAATAAAGCAGGATATAAAGCGAATTTGGATGAGAACAAAAGAGAGATTATTATACCTGTAGAAGGAATGACCTGTGCTGCTTGTTCTAGAGCAGTAGAACGAGCCATTAAAAAATTAGAAGGAATACAGGGGGCAGATGTGAATATTGCTACGAATAAAGCAAAGGTTATTTATGATGCAGATATAGTAAGAATTTCAGAAATAAAAAATGCCATAAAAAAGGCTGGATATATCCCATTAGATATAGAAAACGAAGGAAAACAGGACGAGGACCAAGAAAAAAAAGAAAAAGAAATAAAAACATTGTTTAAAAAATTTATAATATCAGCTATTTTTGCTGTTCCTCTTTTATATATTGCTATGGGACATATGATGGGATTACCCTTACCAAATATTATTGATCCAATGCACTATCCGCTAAATTTTGCACTCGTGCAAATTGTTTTAACTATACCAGTAGTAATTGCTGGATATAAATTTTATACGGTAGGATTCAGATCCTTATTTAAAGGAAGTCCTAATATGGATTCTTTAATTGCAGTAGGAACGAGTGCAGCTATTTTATATGGAATCTATGCTATATATGAAATTTTAAATGGAAATATGGAATATGCAAAAGATCTATACTTTGAAACAGCAGGTGTAATCGTTACTTTAATTCTTTTAGGGAAATACTTAGAATCTGTTTCAAAAGGAAAGACCTCGGAGGCCATAAAAAAA
>SWCA01008942.1_pt1 | contig 48195 bp, 43 predicted proteins | sample 4692961 | NCBI WGS metagenome assembly SWCA01 (sample SAMN10267275, study PRJNA491770) | bioreactor metagenome | isolation source: DHS bioreactor inoculated with | place: Japan: off Shimokita Peninsula | reverse complement strand
TTTTTTCAGCGCCCGGACCACACTGGTGCCATCCGGATACAGGGTGGAAATCTTGAAGGTAGTGGCCAGAGCCAGCACCGGAAACAGGGCCATGACGGCCACCACGAATCGCAACATCATCCTCTCCAGCTTCGACGGGGCCGGGCGCTCCATCGCTCACAGATACGGTTCACGAAATACGGCTCAGAAATACGCGTCGGCGCTATCCAGCAGGCGTTGTGCCTGCTGCTGTGCGTAGACGTTCTGCAGGGTCAGTCCAGGCTGCTCCGGATCCGCTTCCAGCACTTTATGAAGCTGGGCGTCATGCAGATCACGATCAAACACCAGACGGGCATAGTGCTCGGCATACAGCACCCGCGCCAGCAGGTTGCGCCCTTGGGACAACGCCACCGCCTGCTCGAAATGCGCCTTGGCCTGCTCCGGCTGACCGCCCAGGGAAGCCGGCAGCAGACTGTTGAGCACTCCCAGGTACATGTGCGCCTGACCGTTCTGGTAGCCTTCATCCAATGCCACCACCCGCTCCATCAGCGCACGCACCCGGGCCAGTTCGGCCACCGCGTTCCAATCGTCGGAATGGGTCTGGATATAGCCGGCCCAGGCGCTGCCCAGAGTAAACAGCAGGGGCAGATCATCGTCGCCGGCCTCCGCCAGCAACGCCTCGAATTCCGGCACCGGCATCTCGCGCAACTCGCAGTAATCGCTCCGGTCGCTACAGGCGGCGCGCATGGCGTAATCCAGGGCCTTCTCGTTGAGGGCCGCGGCACGCTCGGGCTCCCGCACGAACAAGCCGGCGTAGGCGCCATACAAATCGGCGCCAGCCCGTAACAGGCTGGTACGCTCCGGCCAGGTCAGGATCAGGCCATCCACCATCAGCAGATAGCTGGGCAGTCCCTCACCCACCAGAACCAGATCGTTGTTGTCCTCGATGCCCTTGGCCAGATTGTCGCCGATCCGATTCACAGCGCAGCCCTGCAGAATCAGCACCAGAGCCACCGAACAGACTGCTCGCCATTGTTTCACGCTGTTGTTGCCTCCTATTCCGGGACTCTTTATAGCAGCGGCCACCGGCAAAACTCAAACGACCGTTGGAAACCGACCGTGACGCTCCGCTTCACGCCGACCGCTGACGGCGCCAGAGCCCCACCGCGGTGCCCATCGCCATGCCGCTGAGCAATCCGGCCAGATGCGCCGAGTTGGCGACGATGCCGGAAAGCCCCACATAACAGATCACCAGCCACACCAGCATCAACACCACCACTTCCTTGCGCAGTTGGTAGCCGGCCCCCGGATTGACCTTGCCGTACAGCCACAGATACCCGAGCAGGCCATACACCACACCGGACAGACCACCGAAATTGGGGCCGGTGTCGTAAAACTGAGCCAGGTTGCTGATGGCGGCGGTGACCAGGGTGATCCACAGCAGTTGAAAACTGGACTGGAACCGTTCAATCACCCGGCCCAGATCGCACCACCACAACAGATTGAACAGGATATGCAGAAGCGACATGTGCAGCAGCATCGGCGTGACCACCCGCCATGGCTGCACGGCCAGTCCGTCCAGGGAAGGCGGAAACATCAGCGCCGCGTAAAGCCGGTCTCCCAGTAAAAAGGGTGACAGATACACCAGAACACAGAGCACCAGCCCGCTCTTGGTCACCAACCCCAGGCTGCGAAACCAGCCACCGCTGAACAGCGCCTGCCGCGGCACGTCGGCGGGCGCATTGCTGTGCCAGGCGTCTTCCTGCCAGCGCCGGTCATCCGGGCTGGCCAGGAATGCCTGGCACAGCTCGCGGGCCTCCTCAAAGCGGTCCGCCGCCACGGACAGCACCTGGCCATCCTGTTCCTGCCGCAGCTCCGCGCGGATACCGCGTTGCCCCAGCATATGCACCAACCGCGCGGCGAGCGCGGCGTTGTTCACGCGAACCAGTTCAATCATGGAATCTCCTGCTGCCAGCGCCGCCGGGCCCGCGGGTCATCGGCGAGCCGCTCCACCTGCTCCCAGAAGCAGTGCCAGTGCCCGCCACAGCCTAACAGAAGGGCCTGGAAAGCGGGCACCAAACCGTAATAATCCCCCACCCCGTTGAGCTGGGCATTATTGAGCGGGCCCTGGAAGAAGCCCTGATAGGCGTCCAGGGCGGGCAATTGGCGGCGCTCGGACTGATAGCGCTGACGCAACTGGCCAATCAGCCGGTCCTTGCGTTCGGTCATGGTCCGCGCCGGCACATCAGTGGCGTACAACCGGGTCAGGGCCGCGCGGGTGTCGGCCACCATGGCCAGGAAGGCGGCACGGGCACGGTCCACATCACGCCAGCGCTCCAGGTCCACGGCCAGATCATGGCCGGCAAGGAACCGGGTAGTGCCTTCACGGGCCACCATGGTGGCCAGGGACTCGTTGAAGCGGGTATCGCCCTTCACATACAAACGCCGGTGCACCAGCTCATGCAGCAGCAGGTCCACCATGTCGGCGCGGGAACGGTTCATCATCGGCGTGGTGAGCGGATCGTTGAACCAGCCCAGCGTGGAGTAGGCGGCGGCGCCGCCCACGTAGGTGTCGAAACCCTGCTCGTCGAGATCACGCGCCGCGCGCAAGGCGGCCTCCCGATCGAAATAACCGCGATAGCTGACACAGCCGGCAAACGGGTAGCACCAGGTTTCCGGCGTCAAGGAGAACGCCGGCGCGGCCATGAGATTCCAGACCACCGCCCGGCTTTCCAGGGCCACGTACTGGCGATAGACACCGCGCGCGGGCAATCCCATGCGGTCGGCGGCGAAGTCCAGCACCTCCTCCGCCAGCCGCAGATTATCCCGCACCCGTTGCGGTGTGGCCGGATCGGCCAGGGCGTCGGCCACCGGTTGCCGTTTCGACATCAGAGACCAATGTCCCTTTATCGCCTGGCCGTAATAGCCCAATTGGCAGCCGGAGAGCACCGCCACCGCAATGACGGCGGCCAGCAGCCAGATCCGTTTACGCCTCATGCGCGGGACATGAACTTCCGTTCCAGGGTGTTGACCTTCACCCGCTCCCCTTCCTGAATGTACTCCGGCACCTGGATCACCAGGCCGGTTTCCAGGGTGGCGGGTTTGGTGCGGGCACTGGCGGAGGCGGCTTTCATCGCCGGCGCCGTTTCCTGAATGGTCAGCTCCACCGCCTGCGGCAGCTCCAGGCCGATCACCGAATCACCGACCCGCAAGGCCAGCAACCCACCGGTGTCCTCGGTAACGAACGCCAGCTCGTCCTCGATGTCCTCGGATCGCAGCGGGTATTGGGTGAAATCCTCCTCGTCCATGAAGATATGCTCGGCGCCATCCACATAGGAGAAACGCACCGGGCGGCGCTGCAGATCCACGGTGGGCACGTCGTCGTCCCCCTTGAACCGCTCCTCGAACTTGGAGCCGCCGCCGACAGCCGTGGCGCGGACCCGGTAGAGGGTGGCGGCACCGCGGGCGGAAGGGGATTGCACTTCGATCTGGCGAATCACGTAGAGGCCGCCGTTATGCTCGATCACATCGGATTTCTTCAGGTCGCTGGCGCGGGTCACAAAACAATCCTCACTGAATGGTCGCCGGCTATTCTAGCCCAGAGGGCAAGTGCGGTCCCATAGTTAGCTGGCACGCTGACTTGGAGAGATAAGTTCGCACTGTATTCGCTGCCCAGGCAGCTTTCCACCGACCTGACCACGAAGCCTGTGGGAGATTCTATGGTGCCCTGCAATGCTTAGAAGAGCTTTGCGGGGCAATATTCTTGTTGCTGCTTCATCAGGGCGAAGGCGGTGCGAGCGATCTTCCGGGCCAGGATCACCAAGGCTTGCGTGGTGTGCAGTCCCCGGTCCCGATAGCGCTGATAGAAGGCGCGCCAGACCGGGTGTCGAGACGCACTCATGGCGGCACAGTGCAGCAGTCGCCTGACCTCCGTATCTCCTTGTTTGGTCAGCTTACGCTTGCCGGTGAGTTTGCCGGAGTCACGGACCCGGACATCCAACCCCAGGAAGGCAACGAAGGCATCGCTATTGGTGAAGTCTCCTCTCAGGAAGGCCATGACCAAGGCGGTGGCGGTGATCTCGCCGACCCCGTCGATCGCGTCGCAGCGTTGCACCTGAGTCTGTAAGCCGGCGGCGCTCACCGCGCTCTTGAGCCGTTTCTGGATCAGAGTGTCAATCCGGTCCATTTCGGCAATCAAGGTCTGTAGCGGGGCCTTGAGCTCCGGTTCTCCGCTCAGGCTCTGACGTAATGCCGTGCGGGCCTTAACCAAGGCGGCCCGGCGACGCAGCAGGCTCTGCAGCACCCGGTACGCCTTTGGGGGCGGGCTCCATGGGCGTAACTCGTCTTTCTCCCTGCGCAGATAGCGGGCCAGCAACTGGGCATCGGCCAGATCCGTCTTGGCCCGCCCTCCAACGCCTTTGCGGTAGTTGCTGAGGCGGTAGCCGTCCACCACATAGACCCGGTGGCCCTTGGCGTGTGCGCGCTCGGTAATGTCCATGTGATAGGTGCTGGTCGCCTCAATGGCGATATCGCAGCCCTTGGGGAGGGTGGCCAGCCATTGGCGGATGGCTTGGGGCGTATTGTCGATGGTGAGGGTTTGGTTCAGGTCCTGATGGTGGATCACCAGGTTGTCTTTCGCAGCGTCGATCCCGATCTCCGGGCGGCTTGCCGGCATTGCCATGGGGCTCCCCTGTCAGCTAGGTTAAATGGGCTTGTCGGGGCGCACCGTCACGCTGGCTTGCAGAGTATCGTCGGTCTGAGTGCGCGCTCAGCCGATGGATTCCTTATCGGCGTTTGAAGGTGCGGGGTGGGGCCATATCTCCCACAGTCTGTACCCTAGGGTCAGAAGCTTGCCTGGTCCCTCCACCCCGACAAGTCTTCTCCTTCTAAGACTTGCCGGGAAACCATACAAGCTTGCCTGCAAGCGAATGGGCTTCCGGACGCCGAGATTCGCTTGCAGGCAAGCTCCCACAACGGCATCCAGGTTTCCGCGAGAATTACAACTGCCCGGAAATCCACTCCCGGGCGCGTTCGCTCAGGCGCTTGGGGTCGTCATCCGCCGGCAAGGGCGCGCCGAAGGTCAGATCGACAATGACCCGTGGACGGCCCAGCAGCCGCCACAGATGATGATGGAATTCGTCGTTGCCGATGAACGCCAGAGTCGGATCAAAGTCACCGTCATGGTCCCGGTAACGCAGCGCCACCGGCTGCACCGGCGCCTGATCCGCAGCGGCCAGCAACTGCGGGAAAAACCGCCGCACAGCCCGGCCATCCGTGGTAGTGCCCTCGGGGAAGACCAGCACCGAACGGCCGCCCGCCAGGCGCTCGCGGATTTCCTCGACCTTGCGGCTGACTTCTCCGCTGCCGCGACGGATGAACAAGGTCCCCACATTGCGGGCCAGCCAGCCGATCACCGGCCACTCGGCCACTTCCGCCTTGGATAACATATCGCAGGGCCACAGCGCGCCGATCACGGGAATGTCCAACCAGGAAACGTGGTTGCTGATCAACAGCATGGCGCCGCCGGCCGGAGCGCCGGTCACTCGCAGCCGCACCCCCAGCAGGGACAGCAACCGCAAATACCAGCGCTGTTTGGCCATCGCTATGGCCGGATGAGCCTGCGGATAGCGGGCACGCAGCCACAGCGCCTCCAGCATCCCGGCCAGAATATGCAGGATCACCAGCGGCAGCCGCCAGGCGCGGCGCCATGCCGCCGCCAAACCGGTGCCATGGCGGCCGGAGGCGGAGGACGTCTCCATTCGTTCCATTACACCGCCTGCGCCGGTTGCAGGAAATGCTGGACGTAGCGGCTGGGCAGATCATCCACTGCCAGCAGGATGAAGTAGTCCAGACAGTTGAAATCCGGATCCCAGCACGGTTCGCCGCAGACCTTGGCGCCCATGCGCAGGTAGGCCTTGAGCAACGGCGGCATGCGCTTGCCGTTCTCCATCGGATCGCCGGGCAGACTTTCCAGGCGGTACCGTGGTGACACCCGGTATTGCGCCGGTGCTCTGTGATTCTCGCGAATATGCTGGTCTATGGCGGCCACGTTATAACCCTCGCCCAGAGCGATACTGGCACAGCCGATCAGGTATCGGGTGTTCTGCTCGATCATGTAACGGGCCAGCCGTGCCCACAGCACGGTGATCACGGCACCGCCGCGATGGCGCGGGTCGATGCAGGTGCGGCCAATCTCCGCCACCTGGCCATCCAGATGCCGCACCAGGGGCATGTGAAACTCACCCGTGGAGTAAAAGCCGCCGGTGCGCGCCACCCGATCACCAGGTAGCACCCGGGTATAACCCACCAGTTCCCCGGTCTGGTTATCGCGCACCACCAAATGCAGACAATGGCGGTCGAAGCGATCCCGGTCCAGGCCGAACGGCGCGTGGAAGCTGGCGCCATACTCCTCGGAGAAAATCCGGTAGCGCATGCGCTGTACTTTCAGGATCTCGCGTCGAGACCGGGTAAAGTAGGCGCTGAAACGGCTGTTGTTGGTATTCGCCTCTTCCCGCTCACGGGCAGGCTGGCGGAAAACCACCCGCCATTGCGGCTTGAGGGCTTTCAATTTTCCAGCGGCTTGCGCAAGCATAATGGGCTCCATGGCTCTTTTTCCGGCAGTCTGGAAGCCGGCCATGTCGGCGCGGTGACAACCTTGTGACAGTTCCGCGACACAGGCGTACCCCGCCCCGCTCCTGTCGGGTCACCTCATACTTGGGATAAACGCCGAGCCAATTGGCCCACTTGGCGGGCGAAGCAAAGAATCCGGTAAGCCATAATGACGGCGACTTCGCTATCTTTTGCAGTGGAAACCGTCTCTTACCACCGACACCAACGGGGCGTTGCCATGACCACCGAACAAGTGAGCCTCTCTCTGCCCGATGGCCACCCGATGCGGGCACGCTGGATTGTTCCCGGGGAGAACAACGGTCTGGGGGCAGGCATTATCGTGATCCACGATATTTTTGGTTATACCCCGGATGTGCAGCGCATCGCCGAGCGGCTGTCACGGGCCGGCTACCCGGTGCTGGCGCCGGATTTGTATGACCAGGCCGGCGGCAAAGCTTCCTGCGTGGTGAGAACGCTGCGGGATCATGAACGGGGACGCGGGTTCGCCTTCGAACAACTGGAAACCTGCCGCCAATGGTTATTGCGGCAAAGCGACGCCGAGGTTACCAAGGTCGGGGTCATGGGCTTCTGCATGGGCGGCCGCTTTGCTCTGCTGTTCGCGGCGCAGGCGCCGATACAAGTGGTGGCACCGTTTTATGGCGGTGTGCCGAAACAGGCCGAATCACTCCGTGGTATCTGCCCGGTCGTCGGCGGCTGGGGGCGCAAGGATCTGATTTACGGGAATCATGGCGACCGTCTGGCCGGCCATCTGACCCGGCTCGACGTTCCCCACGACATACGCACCTACGACCACGCCGGCCATTCTTATATGAACGACCACCAGACGTTCACCTTCAAGCGACTGGGCTGGTACTCACCGCTGCGCTCCCGCCATGATCCCGACGCCGCCGAGGACAGCTGGCGCCGGGTATTGTCGTTTTTCGAGAAGACATTGCGGGAGTCGGAACCCGCCATTCATGGCTAAAGCGGAACATCGCCCGGTCTGGGACATAACCACTCAGCCAGTGTTGCGCAGGCCGGCGGCGATGCCGGCGATGGTCACCATCAAGGCGCTTTCCAGCACTTTGTCGGAGTCGCGGTCGCGCAGACGGGCCATCAGTTCCGCCTGCAACAAGTGCAGCGGATCGGTGTAGGGATCTCGCACGCGGATCGACCAGCGCATCACCGGATTATTATCGAGCAGATCGCCACGGCCGGTCAGACGGCCCAGCGCCTCCACGGTGCCGGCCAGACGCTGGCGCAGGGAGTCCCCCAGCCGCATCAGGTCGGTGTCGTCGGTGAGCCGTTCCTCGTACCAGGCCGCCACCCGCGAATCCGCTTTCGCCAGCACCATTTCCAGCATGTCCACCACGCCCTGGAAAAACGGCCAGTGGCTGGCCATTTCCCGTATCCGGTCGATGTCGGACTGATCTTCCAGAGCCGCTTCCAGGGCGGCGCCGGTGCCCAGCCAGGCCGGCAGCATCAGGCGGATCTGCGTCCACGCGAACACCCAGGGGATGGCGCGCAGGGATTCGATACCACCGTCGCTTTTACGCCGCGCAGGGCGGCTGCCCAGGGCCAGACGGCTGAGCTCGGTTTCCGGCGTCACCGTGCGCAGATAACGCACCAGCGCCGGATCATCGCGCACCACCTGACGGTAGCCTTCCACCGATATCCGGGTGAGCTTTTCCATTTGCTCGCGCCATTGCGGCCGCGGTTCACGAGGCGGCAGCAGCGTCGCTTCCAGGGTGGCGGCGACATACTGCTCCAGATTGAACGCGGCCACCGACGGGCGGCCGTATTTGAAGCGAATCACTTCACCCTGCTCGGTGACACGGATGCGCCCGGCCACCGAACCGGACGGCTGGGACAGCAACGCCATGCGCGTGGGCGAGCCACCACGGGAAATGGAACCGCCACGGCCATGGAACAATGTCAGCGGTATGCCGTGCTCGCGGAACAGACCGGTGAGTTTTTCCTGGGCGCGGAACTGGGCCCAGGCGGCACCGAGGAAACCGGCGTCCTTGGCGGAATCGGAATAGCCGATCATCACTTCCTGGCCCCCCTTGACCCGCTCCCGATAAAACGGGATCGACAACAGCGCGGACATGGTATCCCCGGCGTTGTCCAGATCGTCCAGGGTCTCGAATAACGGCACCACGCGCATCGGCCGGGTCACTCCGGCGATCTTCTGCAGCAGCATCACCGCCAGCACATCCGAGGGGGCCCGCGCCATGGAGATGACGTAGGCGCCCAACCCTTCCGGTCCTTGTTCGGCGATCACCTTGCAAGTGTCCAGCACCTCACGCACCTGCGGGTCACAGACGTCGCTCCGGTAAAACAACTCATCCACCAGCGGGCGACGGTTCTCCAGTTCGGCCAGCAGAAAACGTTGCCGCTCGCCTTCATCCCATTCCAGATAGGACCCCAGTTCCAGGTAGCGGGTGATGGCATCGATGGTGTCGGCGTGCCGGCCGGACTCCTGGCGCACGTCCAGACACAATAACGTGATGCCAAAGCAACTCAGGCGGCGCAGGGTGTCCTTGAGCTGGCCGTTGGCGATGGACTCAAGACCGACGGCGCGCAGGGAGCGGTCCAGCAAGCGTAATTCGTCACGCAACTGGGCCCCGTTGAGAAAGCCCTCGCCATCCGGCACCGGCCGTTCTTCCACCAGCGCTTCCATGCGGCGCCGTGTGACCTTGAGACGGTCACGCACATCACGCAGCACCACGCGGTAGGGTTCATGGCTGGGCCCGGTGCGAGCCAGCAGTTCGTCGCTGGCCCGATGCATGGACAGGTCCGCCAGCAAATTCTCAACATCACGCAAATACAGGTCCGCCGCCATCCAGCGCGCCAGCAACAGTACCTCGCGAGTCACCGCGGCGGTGACATTGGGATTGCCATCACGATCGCCGCCCATCCAGGACGCCAGGCGCACCGGCACCCAGTCCGCCGGCGGTGATGGCAGCCCGGCCCGTTGCAGTTCCTCATCGAGCTGTCGCATGAAGTCCGGTACCGCCCGCCACAGGCTTTGTTCGATGGTGGCGAAACCCCATTTGGCTTCGTCCACCGGCGTCGGTCTCTCGCGACGAATTTCGTCGGTGCTCCAGGCGGAGATAATCAGCTCGCGCAAACGCTGTTCCAGCCGCTGCCGCTCCTCCCCGGTGAGATCCGGGCGATCCGATTCGGTGAGCAGATCCGCCATCTGGTCGTACTTGCGAATCAGAGTACGCCGGGTCACCTCGGTGGGATGAGCGGTGAGCACCAGTTCCACGGACAGGTCCGTCAGGGTGTCGCGCACGGTTTGCGCCGAAACCTGCTTGGCGGACAGCCGTTCCAGGACATTGCGCAAACCCTGGTCGCTGTCGGGGTCGCCGGGATAGCGCTGATGCTGACGGTGCAGACGTTCACGGTGATGTTGTTCGGCGATGTTGGCCAGGTTCAGGAACTGGCTGAACGCCCGTGCCACTTCCAACAGGGCATCGTCCTCCAGGGGATCGAGCAGGGCCCGCAAACGCGCCACCGACATTTCGTCGTTGGAGCGGGTTTCCACCGCCGCCAAACGGATCCTCTCCACCGTTTCATACAGGTTCTCTCCCACCTGCTCACGCAACGTGTGGCCAAGCAATTCCCCGAGCCAACGAACATCTTCGCGCAACGGCGCGTGCTGATCCTGTTCCATCAATACGTCTCTCCGTTAATAGAGATCCTTCATGCTACCGGGAACGGGGGAACAGGCAATAGAACTATGGTCCGTGGCAACAATGGTCCGTGGCAAGAAAGGCCCCGCAAAATACCTTTTTACAACATTACGCCCATTGCAAGTCTTTATTCCCCGGGCCAGCTACCGCAACATAGGCGCATCTGGTTATCCACGGAACCTCAATGAACTCGACCAACCGCGTGTCCTCCGAACAGGGCGCCATCATTCTGCAGTACCTGGCCCGGGCCCTGTTCGCCGTGCTGGCGGTGATTTACTTCCATCACACCCCCCAGTTCTTCGTCACGGTGCCGGAAAGCACCCCCTGGCTGATCGCCGGCGCCTATCTGGGGCTGCAGTTGTTGCTGCTGGTCAGCCGGGCCGATTACGCGGTCATTCTCGCCTCGACCCTGGACATGGTGGTGCTCGGCGTGGTGATGCTGCTGGACGGCGGCGAGCCACCGCCGACCATGGCACTGTTGTTCCTGGCGGTGCTCAGTAACGGCCTGCTGTACGGCCTGAAGCGTTTTCTGGTGATGCTGCTGGCCGCCGAAGTGGTGCTGGCCATCGTGCTGCCGATCCGCATGGCGTATTTGCCGGAAGGCGCCACGCAACCGGCCTCCGCCAGCCTGTTCCTGCTCGCCGCGCTGACCGTGTGCATGATCTATTTCGGGCTGATGATCTGGCGCAATCAGGTGTTGGGCCGGTCCGCCCTGGAAGCGGCCTGGAACGATCCGCAAACCGGTTTCATCAGCCGCGCCGCGCTGGTCAGCACCGCCGGTTGGATGATTCCCCTGCACGATCGCCTGTCCTCGCCGCTGACGGTAGTGTTACTGCAACACGATGACCTTAATAGTTTAGCGGACGTCATCATCCAAAGGCTGCGTCGCAGCGATGTGGTGGCCCGCAACGATGAACATCAGCTGGCTCTGCTGTTGCCCTGCACCGGCGGCACGGAAGCCAGCCAGGTGATCGAACATCTGCGCCAGCGGGTGCCGGATCTGCGCGCCGCCGTGCTGACCCTGAACAGCTCTAACCTGGCTTTGGAACAGGTGCTGCATCATTTGCAGCAGGCCCTGCCCCGCAGCCGGGATGATGACACTCACTGGCTGGTGTACGCGCCGCCGCTGGATTAAAAAGACTCAGGAACCCCGGGAAGGGAGGCCCGGCCAACCCCATGTCGACAACAGGGGAAACGTCATGGTCCACCGCCTTACCCTTTTCATGCTTGCCCTGTCCGCGCCCGTTCTGGCGGATGATTTCCAGACCTATATCGTCGGCGGCGAGGACGCCACCGGCGACTGGCCCTGGGCGGCACGAGTCGCCCTCGATCTGGGAAACGGTTTCGAGAACTCATGCTCCGGTTCCCTGCTTAACCGGGAATGGGTACTGACCGCCGCTCATTGCTTTTTTAACGAAGACGGCGAGGCGATGGACGTGTCCACCATCACTGTTCACATCGGCAGTGGCCCGAAGGGGACCAATCCAACCCGGGGGGCGGATGAGTATCGTCTGCATTCCGGCTACGATAACGAAGCCAATCCCATTGGCAACGATATCGCCTTGGTCCACTTGAGCACGGCCATCGAAGTGTCTTCCTTGCCCAGTCTGGTGGACGACGCTCATTTTGATGAACTGCTTACCCGCGACGCCATGGGCCGCGACGAGGCCGTCACCGCCATCGGCTGGGGCGTCACCGATCCGGATAATCCCACGGTCTCCGACACCCTGCAGCAGGTCGCTCTGGATTACGTGCCGTTTTCCACCTGCAATCAAAGTTGGAACGGTTTCCTGACTCCGGTTCAAAGCAGCGTCATTTGCGCCGCCGAGCTGAACCCGCAAGACAACGAAACCGAAAACACCTGCCTGGGCGACTCCGGCGGTCCGTTGATTCTGGGCGACGATCCGGCGCCTTATATCGTCGGTCTGACCAGCTTCGGCTCCGCCGATAATTGCCAGGCTGGCCGCCCCACCGTGTTCAACCGGGTGCTGAACATGGTGGACTTCGTGGAAGAAAACGCCCCCCTGGTGGACGTAACGATCGAGAGTGGGCCCGAACGCTACTATGGCGCTCTGGGTGGACAGACCACGGTCCCCGCCACGGTCACTAACGGCAGTCTGCGAAACACCGCCCGCAACGTCATGATCCGGGCGAACACCGACGACACCAGCGCCGACGCCTCTTTGCAATGGAGCGGCTGTGACGACGGCGGCCTCCTGGCGGGCGATGACCAGTGCACCCTATCGTCGCTGACCGCCGGCGGCCACAGCAGCGGCCAGGTGGAAGTGAGCCACAACGGCGTCACCGAAACCGACGCCACCCTGGCCCTGTCGGTGAGCAGCGACGAGGATGAATACCGGATCAAGAACAATCAGGCTCCGGTCACGGTGGTCTTCTCCAACCGACCGGACCTCACCGTGAGCGCCGAGCAGACCGCCGGCAATCTGGACAGCGATGGACAGGGCATCGCCACCGTGGTGGTGCGGGTCAGCAATCTTTCCACCGTGAATGCCGCCAGCAATGCCACCGTGGAACTGACGCTGCCCGCCGGCACCACCGCCCGCGGTGACGATACCGTCCAGTGCGACACCCTGTGTTGGGTAGGCCCCATGGACAGCGGTGCCAGTGTCGAATTCACTCTGACGCTGACCAGCGGAACGCCGGAGAGCAGCACGCTGACCCTGACCACCACCGACCAGAATGGCGGAGACTTTCCCCAGGATAATAACCGGCACGAACTGGCCGTGGCCTACTCCGGTGTCAAGGCCGTCAGCGATACTGGCAGTGGCGACACCAGCGACACCGGTTCCAGTGGCGGCTCCGGCGGTGGCGGCTCGTTCGGCGTCGGCTGGCTGCTCGCTCTGGCGGGACTGGCGCTACGAATTCAGCCGGTGCGCCGGAACAACCGCTCCAGATAAGCCAGCAGGAAATCCGCGTCGGACAGTGGCGCCCGGTAAGCCAGATGGCCATCCGGGCGCATCAGCCACAAACGGCTGCCATTACCGAAGTGCTCGGCGAAATCACCGTCCTTGTCATGCCACAGATGGGCCCGCCCCGGCGCCATGTCCGGCGCCGCCCCTTCCGGCGGCTCATTGAGGATCAAGGTAATGCGCAGCTCATTGAGGTATTCATCCGGCACCCTGGACAACAGCGCATGCAGGATAACCCGGGTGGGATGGTCCGGGGCCTCGCCCAGTTGCAGCAACAGGTGATGCACCGGCTGACGCAGCAGGCCGTGCAAATGCCGGGGCCCGCCGTCGTGCAGCGACACCAGGGCAACATCCGGCACCCGATCGCCGGGCAGCGGACCCTGGTGCCGCCACCCCAGGTCCGCGTCCGGACCGGCATCCACCAGCGGCGAAGCGCGATAGTGGATGTCCAACTGGCTGGCCCGACGCATTACCTTGTTTTCCGCGGGCGCGCGCTGGCCGGCCAGCTTCAGTAACGAATCCCGGGCGCCACGCAGGAATGGCCGCCGCAACGTCGAGGTCCGGGACAACAGATTCACTTCACGCAGCATCTCCACCGCCACCGGCCGGCGCTCCTGCTGGTAGCTGTCCAACAAGGCGCCACCGCCGTAGCCACGCAGGAACAGCACCAGTTTCCAGGCCAGATTCACGGCGTCGGCGATACCGGTGTTCATACCCTGGGCCCCCATCGGACTCTGGATATGGCAGGCGTCGCCGGCGAGGAAAATACGATTGCGTCGATAATGGCTGACCAGCCGGCGGTGCACCGAAAAGCGCGTCAACCAGATTGGCTCCGGCAGTTCCGGCACTGGTTCCAGCACCTGGGCGAGACGCTCGCTCAACAACGCCAGATCCCGCTCCGCGTCCGCGGGCCCCGGTTCCGCATCCTCTTCCAGCACGGTGATCAAACGCCAGCCAGAAGGCAGCGGAATCGCCATCAGGGCACCGCCGGGGAGCAGGAAGCCGTGGCTCTGATCCTCCGGCAGATCCAGTTCCACATCCAGATCCGCCAACAGGAAGGTTTCCTCGTAATCCATGCCTTCGAAGGGCAAGCCGAGCAATTCCCGCACCCGGGAATGGGCACCGTCCGCGCCCACCAGGATCTCCGCTTCCACTTCGGTTACCTGCTCGCCAATACGGAGCCGGGCCCGCACTCCGGCGCCATCCTGTGAGCAGTCGAGCAGTTCGGCATCGCGCCACAGTTCACCACCGAGGCTGCGGAAACGCTCCTCCAGCACGGCTTCCACCTGTGACTGCGGGCAGCTGAGCAGGGCCGGCTCCGGCGTGCCCAGGGCGGCGAAATCCAGATGCAGCAGGGGCCCTTTCTCGCCATGGAGATTCACCGCCCGAATCGGACGGCCGCGTTCACGCAGGGTTTGCAGCACCCCCATGGCATCGAGGAATTCCAGGGTGCGGGCGTGCAGCCCCAGCGCCCTGGACCAGGGCCGGCGTTGCGGCAGGCGGTCAATGATGCGGCAGGGAATGCCGCCGCGCAGCAAATTGACGCCCAGGGTCAGGCCGGTGGGGCCGGCGCCGACGATCAGTACTTTGGCTTGACGTGATCCCGTGATCATGAATGCGATGCTACAATCGGTGTATGAAAAGCCGTCATGCGCGGCCGGCTCCCCGGAACAGGTGCGACGGCGGCCCCGCCGTCGAGGATGCCCGTGCAACCCGCCACCGGCACCGCGACGAAATGTATCACATCCAGGGCCGCCCGCGCGTCGCGGTCCGCCCATTCCTGCCCCCGGAAGCGCCATGAGCCGCAAAATCATCCATGTGGATTGCGACTGCTTCTATGCCGCGGTGGAAGTCCGCGACGAGCCGCGCCTGCGCGGCCGGCCGGTGGCGGTGGGCGGCGATCCCCAGCGCCGTGGTGTCATCGCCACATGCAATTATCCGGCCCGGGATTTCGGCGTGCGCTCGGCGATGTCCTCCGCCCACGCGCTGCGTCTGTGTCCGGAGCTGGTCATACTGCGCCCGGACTTCGACAAATACCGCCGGGTCTCCGCGCAGATTCAGGACATTTTTCGAACCTTTACTCCAATCATCGAGCCGCTGTCCCTGGACGAGGCCTTTCTGGATGTGAGCGAGAGCCCGCTGCACAGCAACAGTGCCACGCGTATCGCCGAGGCCATTCGCCAGCGGGTACGCGACAACGTCGGCATCACCGTGTCCGCCGGCGTGGCGCCGAACAAGTTTCTCGCCAAGGTGGCCAGCGACTGGCGCAAACCGGACGGTCTGTTCGTGATCGCGCCGGACCAGGTCTCCGACTTCGTGGCCGCGTTGCCGGTCACCCGCATCTTTGGCGTCGGCCGGGTCACCGCGGAGAAAATGGCGCTGCGGGGCATCCGTACCTGCGCCGATCTGCAGCCACTGAGCCGGTTGGAACTGGCTCAACAGTTTGGCAGCTTCGGCGAGCGTCTGTACCACCTGTGCCGGGGCGAGGATGACCGACCGGTGCAGACCAGCCGGCGGCGCAAATCGGTCAGCGTGGAGGAGACCTACCACCAGGACCTGACTCACTTCAGCGACTGGCTGCGGGAACTGGAGGCACTGATGCCCCGTCTGGAGCAGCGCCTGGACCGTCTTGACAGCCACTATCTGGTCCAGGGCCTGACGGTGAAAGTGCGTTACAACGACTTCCGCATCGTCAGCGCCGACCAGACCGAAACCGCCTTGGACAAAGCCGTGTTCGAGCACTTGCTTCGGCAACTGTGGGAGCGGCACTCGGCCCCGGTGCGGCTGCTCGGCATCGGCGCCCGCCTGCGTGATTTGAAGTCTCCGCAACAACCGGACCTGTTCCCGGAGGAGAGGGAACGGGCGCTGCGGGAAAAGCGGCAGTGAAACACCACGGCAGAACCGCCGTGGGAGCTTGATTCCCCCATCACCAGCCCTCAGATTAGAGGTCTGAACCCCTGGAGCAAGGAACCGCCCTGAATGACCGTCATTAACGCGGCCACCGCCACGCGGCCGGCCACAGTGTCCACTATCGTCGCCCCGGAAGGCAGCCTGGAAGTGCTCAGCCAGCAGGAAGTGGAACGCCTGCGCGACACCTCGTCACGGGGGCTGCATGATCTGCTGCGCCGCTGCGCTCTGGCGGTGCTCAACGCCGGCACCCCCACCGACGACAGCCGCCAGGTGCTGGAAACCTACGCGGATTTCGATATCCAGGTGATGCAGGAAGACCGCGGTCTGATGCTCAAGCTGGACAACGCGCCGGCCGGCGCCTTCGTCGACGGCCGCATGATCCGCGGTATCCGGGAACATCTCTCGGCGGTACTGCGTGACATCGTTTATGTGGCCAACGAGATACACACCGGTGGCCGTTTCGATCTGAACAGCACCGACGGCATCAGCAACGCGGTATTTCATATTCTGCGCAACGCCGGAATACTGCACGCTGGCGAAACCCCCAATCTGGTGGTGTGCTGGGGCGGCCATTCGATCTCCCGGGAAGAGTACGACTACAGCAAGAGCGTGGGGTATCAATTGGGGCTGCGCCATCTGGACATCTGCACCGGTTGCGGCCCTGGCGCCATGAAAGGCCCGATGAAGGGCGCCCATGTGGCCCACGCCAAGCAGCGCCGCCGTAATGGCCGCTATCTGGGGATTTCCGAGCCCGGCATCATCGCCGCCGAAGCGCCCAACCCCATCGTCAATGAACTGGTGATCATGCCGGACATCGAGAAACGTCTGGAGGCGTTCGTGCGGGTCGCCCACGCCATCATCGTTTTCCCCGGCGGTGTCGGCACCACCGAGGAGATCCTTTATCTGCTCGGTGTCCTGCTGCATCCGGCCAACCAGCACCTTCCGGTTCCGGTGGTCTTCACCGGACCGGCGGACAGCGCCGATTACTTTCACAAGGTGGATCAGTTCATCCGCTACGCCCTGGGCGAACAAGCGGCCAGCCGCTATCGCATCATCATCGACGACCCGGAAGCGGTGGCGCTGGCGGTGCGCGAGGGCGTGCGGGAACTGACCCAGTTTCGCCGCGAAAACGACGATGCCTTTTACTTCAATTGGCGACTCACCGTGCCGCTGGAATTCCAGCAACCGTTCGAGCCCAGCCACGAAGCCATGGCGGAGTTGCGCTTGAGCACCTCTCTGCCGGTGCACGAGCTGGCCGCCAACCTGCGCCGGGCGTTTTCCGGCATCGTGGCGGGGAATGTGAAGGAGGCGGGTATTCGTGCCATCGAGGAACGCGGCCCCTATGAGCTGCACGCGGAGGCGGGCCTGATGACCCATCTGGATACTTTGCTGAAGGCGTTCGTCGAGCAACAGCGCATGAAACTGCCCGGCAGCCATTATCAACCCTGCTACCGGCTGGGCTCATGAAACCGAGCACCCTCGCCGCGCTGCTGAGCTTTGTCATCCCGGGCGCCGGCCAGCTCTACAACGGCCATATCTGGCGAGCACTGTTCTGGCTGATAGTGACACCGGGACTATGGATCGGCAGCGGTGGCCTGTTCGGCTGGGTGTGCCATCTTATCGCCGCCTGGACCGCTTGGCACAAGGCGCAGGAGAAGGAAAGGGAATAACGCCGGAGCAAACCAAGCTGGCACGCCTTCGCTACTAAAGCGGCTTCCACGGAACCATTGTGGGAGCTTGCCGGCAAGCTCCCACAGCGGCTTCGTGTCCATCTCTCAATTCATGTGCGGCCCCAGGGAACAGCAGTAACTCATGGACCGCATTCTTGTTACCGCGGCTGCATGCGGATACCACCATCCAGGCGGATGGTTTCACCATTAAGGAAACGGTTCTCCGCCATATGGCAGACCATGGCGGCATATTCCTCCGGGTGGCCCAGGCGTTTCGGGAACTGGGTCATTTCGATCAGCGGCATTTTCACCTTGTCCGGCGCGGCGTTCATCAGCGGCGTATTGAAAATACCCGGCGCGATGGTGTTGCAGCGGATGCCCAGGGATGCCAGATCACGGGCGATGGGCAGGGTCATGCCGACCACCGCGCCTTTGGTGGCGGAATACGCCACCTGCCCCACCTGACCGTCAAAGGCGGCCACGGAAGCGGTGTTGACGATCAGTCCCCGTTCGTTGTCCTCACCCGGCTCGTTCTCCGCCATCACCGCGGCGGCCAGACGGGTCACATTGAAGGTGCCGATCAGGTTGATCTGCACCACGGTGTTGAACACACCCAGGTCGTGAGGTTTGTTATCCCGCCCCACTGTTTTCATGGCGGAGCCGACGCCGGCGCAGTTGACGCAGAGATGAATCGCGCCGAAGGCATCCCGGGTGGCATCGATGGCCGCCTGCACCGAGGCTTCATCGGTAACATCGGTCTGCGTGAAGGCCACGGACGCACCGATGGCGGCGGCGGCTTCCTCTCCCCGTTGGGCGTCACGGTCCAGAATCATCACCTTGGCACCACGCGCGGCCAGCGCCTCCACCGTGGCCCGGCCCAGGCCGGACGCGCCACCGGTCACCACCGCCACTTTGTTTTTGATATCCATACATCCTCCTCGATTTCAGAAACAGGGAGTATACCCAGCTCGGGACAGGGCCGCAGTCTTGCGTCCGCTGGTCAACATACGCATTCTTGTACGGGTCGGTTCATTTCACCCGCTCGCCATACGAGGGCAGCGCTTATGAGCTATCCCCAAGCCAGGCTCCGTGAGGACGACCTGGCCGCCACGTTGTTGGCCAATCGCGCTTTCAGCGAAACGCTGTGCGCGCCTTTGACGCCGGAGGATATGGGTCTGCAGGCCTGTCCGGAAGTCAGCCCGCCGCGCTGGCACCTGGCGCATACCACCTGGTTTTTCGAGACATTCATTCTCAAGCCCCATGTTCCCGGTTACCGCCCTCTTGATCCCCGGTTCGAATACCTTTTCAACAGTTATTACAACGGCGTCGGCGAACAATATCCGCGGCCACGGCGGCACTTGCTGTCGCGTCCGGACACCGCCACCGTGCTGGCCTGGCGCCAGCATGTGGACGAGGCCCTGGCGGACTTGCTGAGCCGCTCCGTCACCCCGGAACTGGCTGCCCTGGTGAGGCTGGGTATCGAGCACGAGCAACAGCATCAGGAATTGCTGCTTACCGATCTCAAGTTCAATTTCTCTCATAATCCGCTGTACCCTCAATATCAGCCCCACGAGGATCAGGCAGGCAGCGCGCCCGCGCTAAGCTGGCTGGAGTATGCCGGCGGGCTGGTGACGATCGGCGCTGGCGACGCCTCTTCGTCTCCGGGGTCGTTTTATTTCGACAACGAAACCCCGCGCCACCGGCAATGGCTGGAGCCGTTCGCCCTCGCCAGCCGTCCGGCCACCTGCGGCGAATACCTGGCGTTCATCGAGGACGGCGGCTACCAACGGCCGGAGCTGTGGCTCTCCGACGGCTGGGCCTGGCGCAGCCAGCAGCAGGTAGCGATGCCGCTGTATTGGTTTCTGAACGACGGGCTGGCCGAACACTACACCCTGGCCGGCCGGCGCCCTTTGAATCTGGCGGAACCGGTTACCCATCTGAATTACTACGAGGCGGACGCTTTCGCCCGCTGGTGCGGCAAGCGGCTCCCCACGGAAGTGGAATGGGAACACGCGGCGGCGGCCCGGCCGGTGACTGGCGGTTTCGTGGAAAACCGCCGCTATCACCCCGCCATCGCCACGCCCGGGGAGGGGCCACGGCAACTGTTCGGCGACGTCTGGGAGTGGACCGCCAGCGCCTATCTGCCCTACCCCGGCTTTCAACCGGCGTCCGGCGCGGTGGGCGAGTACAACGGCAAATTCATGTGCAACCAGATGGTCCTGCGTGGCGGTTCCTGTGCCAGCAGCCGCGATCATTTGCGTGCCAGTTACCGTAACTTTTTCTATCCTCATTTACGCTGGCAGTTCAGCGGCGTGCGGCTGGCCCAAAGCATGGAGGCGTGCGATGCAACCCCGGCAACTGCTCCCTAATCTGACCTTTCTGGATTTATATCCACCGACCGCGGACGCCGCCCGGGAAGTGCTGTCCTCGCTCAGCGCGGCGACCCCGCATCTGGACCCGAAATATTTCTATGACGAGCAGGGCTCCGCCCTGTTCGACGCCATCACCCGGACGCCGGAGTATTACCCCACCCGCACCGAGACCCGGCTGCTGCGCGAGCACGCCCGGACCATGGCGCGTACCCTGGATACCGAACTGACGATCGTGGAGCCGGGCGCCGGGGGCTGCGAGAAGGCGCGCATCCTGCTGGATCAGTGGCAGCCGCGCGGTTACATGCCGCTGGAGATCTCCCGTGAGTGCCTGCTCGATGCCACCCGGCAGTTGGCGCCCCAGTACCCGCAAGTCCAGTTCCAAGCGGTTTGCGCCGACTATTCCCAGGCCCTCACCGTGCCCACCGGCCATCAGGAACTGCCACGGCTGGTGTTCTTCCCGGGTTCCACCATCGGTAATTTCGAGCCGGTGGCCCGGCGGACCTTCCTCGCCGACCTGCGCCAGTTGGCCGGCGATGATGGCTTCCTGTTGATCGGCGCCGACCTGCATAAGAGCCCGGAGCGGCTGCATCAAGCCTACAACGACAGCGCCGGCCATACCGCCGCCTTCAATCTCAACATCCTCGCCCATCTCAACCGTCGTCTGGACTGCGGCTTCGATCTCGACGCTTTCGAACATCAGGCCTTTTACAACGAAGATCAGCAACGCGTGGAAATGCATTTGCAATGCCACCGGGATCAGCATGTGCGAATCGCCGGCGAATCCCTCACCCTGAGCGCCGGCACCCGGGTCCACACCGAGAACTCCTACAAGTTTTCCGTGGAGGACTTCAGCCGCGAGCTGGTCACCGCCGGTTTCCAGCCGCTGTCCTGCTGGCTCGACGACGAGGCCCTGTTCAGTGTGCATCTGGCCCGCGCCGCATGAGTTCAACGGCTTTCCCGGCGCACCGGCCGGGCGGCGCTTTAAAGATTATGAACGGGCTCCACAGTGACGCGCCAAGCTGGCTATACTGGGCTCATGACTTTTCTGGAACGCACCCATGCTTGAGTTGATCAGCGCCGCCCGGCGCCGCCGCCGGCCACCGACCCATGAAATGTTCGACGTGGTCAGCCAGGATTTCCGTGTCGGCTTGCTGGACATCGACATCAACCTGCATCTGAACAATGGCAAATACGTCAAGATCATGGATCGCTGCCGCCTGGAACACGGCGTGGTCACCGGTCTGCTCGATCGCATGATCAAGGCACGCACTCACACCATCGTCGCCAACACCGAGATCGCCTATATTCGCGAACTGCGGCCTTACCAGCGCTTCCAGGTGCACACCCGCATTCTCGGTTGGGACGACAAGTACACCTACTACGACCAGCGTTTCGAATCGCAGCGCAAATTGCACACCCACGCCCTGCTGCGCCTCGCGCACCTGTACGGCGGCAAGCCCATCAGCCCCCAGGCGTTCCAGGAAATGACCGGCCTGAACCGGCGCTCACCGGTGCTGCCGGATTATGTTCAGGACTGGAAAAACCTGCTGCAAAGCAAGCGCCGCCTGACCGAACAGGACGACGGCCCGCTGGCGCTCGGCTCCCGTTAAAGACACCGTCCGGAATTCGTAAAAGGCGCCCTTTGCCCCTGCCCCGACCGCGGCGGATTGAGTACACTGGGGCCATGAGCACTTCCCGCATCCGCACCCCCTGTATTGGCGTTTGTTCCACTGTCTTCGGTGACACCGTATGCCGCGGCTGCCGCCGCTTCAGTCATGAGGTGGTGGACTGGAACGCCTATAGCGAGGACGAAAAACGTATCGTCTGGCGCCGTCTGGACCAGTTGCTCACGCTGGTGGTTCGCAACTACTTCCAGGTACTGGATGGCGAGCGGCTGGCGGCGCAATTGGACTATCAGAATCTGCGCTATCAGCGGCAGATGTCACCGGAAGGCTGGGTTCCGGAGTTGCTCAAGGCCGCCGGCCGGCAGCCTCTCCGATATGAGGATTACGGGCTGTACCCGTTGCCCAGCGCAGATGGCCTCACGCCACGGGAGCTTTACGACGTGATCAGCCGTGAATGTCACGCCCTCAACCAGGCCCATTATGACCGCTCCTTCGCCCGCCCGGTGCGAAGCACCGGCGATCTGATCCTGCGCGCCGCCCAGGAAAAAGGGCTGGTGAGCAGCGGCGAATGAGCTCCGGCGCCCGTCACGGCGCGCCGCCCAGACCTTCCCACGCCACCGCCGCGGCCAGCAGAATCAAGGCGGCGCCGGCACCCCGTTCCACCCAGGCCAGCCGGCGCCCGAACACGCTCATCCAGCGTGGCTGAGCCGCCAGCCACGCCACCAGCAGGTCCCAACCCAGCACCACGGTCACCATCCACACCGCATAGCCCAATTGGATCGTCAAAGTACTGCCATTGACCGCCAGAAGTGAAAACAGGCTGGCGTAGAACAAGGCGTTCTTTGGGTTGAGAATGGCCGAGGCGAAGCCCATGCCCAGGCCGCGCAAATGGCCGCCGGTACCGGCCACGGACCGCGGCGCCACCGGCAGACTCAGGGGCGCGGCCGAGCGGATAAGACGAACGCCGAGATAAAACAGGTAGCCGGATCCGGCCCACAACACCGCCATGAACAGAGGGCTTCCCGGCCTTAGCACCGAGAAGCCCGCCAGCGCCAGGGCAATGAAGACACCGTTGGCCAGGGCCACCCCCAGGCACACACCGGCGGCACTGCGCCAGCCCTCCACCAGGGCACTACGCAGAATCAAAAAGAAATCCGGACCGGGGCTGAGCAACGCCAGAAAATGAGCGCCGGCCACCATCAGGAACTGTTCCAATACATCGCCTCCCGACAGACAGGGAGGGGCATGCTAGCGGCGCGGGAACGGATGGGATTGTAGAAAATTGCGAGGAGAGCCGGCGGTCAGCCATCCACGGCCACCCGCCGGTATTGCCCCGGTGTCGCCGCCACCCGTTCCTTGAACGCCCGCTGGAAATGGCTCTGGTCGGTAAACCCCAATGTCTGTGCCACATCCGCTGGCGCCAGCCCGGCCCGTAGCAGGGCGCGGGCACGGTCTATGCGCTGGTCCAGCCCATAGGCGTGGGGCGTCAGGCCCAAATGGCGGCGAAAGCGGCGGATCAGCTGATAGCGGCTGAGGCCGTTGGCGGCGGCCAGATCGTCCAGCGGAATCGTCTGGTCGGCGTCACGCAATGCCCGGCGCGCGGCCTCCAGCTCTCCGGGTTCACCGGTTTGTTTCCCTTCCAGAGGTTCGCCGCGCCACCATTGAGCGCGCAGGAAACCGGTCAGGTGACGCTCCTTGACCGCCGGCGAAGCAGCGGAGAACAGACATCGATTCAGCTTGCAGAAAGCGGCATAGGCCACCGGGTCCCGGCCCACCTCCACCCGTCGCGGCGGCATCTCCCCCAGAACCCGCCCGAGCCAGCGCGGATCCAGATAGAGCATCTGGTAACTCCAGTCTCCGCCGGCGGCCGGATTGCAGGCGTGCACCTGTTCATCGGGAATACTGATCAAGGTGCCAGGCAACAGAGCGCGGCCGACGCCGAGACTGGTGAAGCGGCTGCGCCCGCCGTCCACCACCCCGATGGACCAGGTGCGATGGCTGTGGGCGCGGTAGCAGGCGCGACTGCGACAGGCCCGGCGGCTCTCCACGAACGGCAGCGCCGGGTCATGCCAGAATTGAGCGGGGGACATAGGGGCTCCGTTGTCGGCTCGGAGCCCCAGTTTACGCTATTTGATCGCCACCGGGTTCACCGGCGCGCCGGTGCCGCCTTCCATCTTCAGCGGCGCCGCCACCAGCAGGAAGTCGTACTTGCCATCCTCGGCACTGTCCGCCGCCAGATCATCGAGCCACCAGATTTCCGAAAGCACCACGCCCAGATCGCGGATGAAAGCGCCGTGCAACGGAATGATCACGGTTTCCCCATCGATCTGCTGGGATACTTTCTCGATGGCCAGGTTATCCGAGGCGATCATCGGAATTTCCATCTCATCCACCCAGTTCACCAGTTCCTTGCTGTAGCACAGACCCGGCTCGGTGTAGGCCTCCCACTTGGCATCCGGTTCCTCCTCCCAGAACCGGGCGATGGAGCCGGTGCGAATGACCAGGATGTCACGCTTGTTGACTTTCACCTTCTGGGCTTCGGCGGTGTCCTTGAGGTCTTCCAAGTCGATGCAGCTGCTCGGCGCCAGCCGATACGGGGCGTCCTTGTTCTTGTGTCGGCCCACATCCAGCAAGACGGCGCGGCCGACGATGCCTTTGTTGCCCAGTTGCGCCACGTCCGCGTGAGCATGGCCATGTACCGTGGTCTGATCGCTCTTGCCACCGTAAACCTGCTCGCCATACCAGGCGTGGGCGAGACTGTCCACGTGAGTGGTGCCCTGCAGGTAGATGAAGGCGGCGTCATCGGAGTACTTGATGCCGCCGGGCAACGGCTCCGCCTTGCCGGCGCTGTAGGCCGCCGCGTCGTTGGCCATGAAGTGTTGGGTGGCGATGCGTCCGGGGAACACCGGACCACTGCCGGATGTCATCGGAATCTGCAGGGTGAAGACACGCCCTTCGCTGACGGCTTTGAGTCCGGTGAGCACCGATTCGTCGGCAAGGTAGTTCAGCGCGCCGACCTGGTCGTCATCGCCCCATTTACTCCAGTTGCTGGGGGCATCCTTTTGCAATCTCTCCATGGCGGTTTCCGCCAGCAGCGGCGCCGCCGAGGCCAGCAGACAGCCGGCCAGCAAACAGCGCCATCCCGAACCAAGACCTGACATTGTTGTTTTCATACGTCTCTCCCGATTTGCTGTGTTATTTCGATTTATCTAAACACAACCGTTGGCACCACTGCATCCACGCGCATTTCAAGCGCCGTGCGGAGATCTCAGCGGGAGAGAGTCGGGAGGGGAATCAGTCCTGGCACTGGCGGCAATGGCCGTGGATTTCCACCGGCTGCATACCGACGACAAAATCCTGATGGGCCAGACTGCTGTTCAGTGCCTGCTTGAAGCGGCCTTCCATCGGCGCCTCGCGCACCGCGCCGCAGCGGTCACAGACCAGAAACAGGGTGCCGTCATGGCCGTGCTCACAGGCCAGGTGACCGCAGGCGAGGTAGCGGTTGGTGGAGGCCAGGCGGTGGGCCAGTCCGGCGGCCACCAGAAAGTCCAGCGCCCGATAAATGGTGGGGGGCTTGGCGCCGGGATGATGCCGGTTTTGCAGCGCATCCAGCAGATCATAGGCGCTGCGCGGCCCGTCCTGTTCCAGCAACAGCGCCATCACCTGACGCCGCTGCGGCGTCAGTCGCAGGCCTTGTTCAGCGCAGCGCTGCTCGGCGATGCGTAATTGCTTTTCCACGGTTTCCGTCATGCGGGCTCCAGAGAGCGGAATGCGAATCGCTCATTCTACATCAACCCCCGCCGCTTTTACCCCACCGGCGGCTCACCCCAGTCCGGGAACGGGTCCTCCAGGGTGCGCCAATGGTCTTGCCCGGCCAGCAGCTCATCATCATCGAGCAGGCAGGCATCAAGTGCGCGGCGGGCCTGCTCGGGGCTCAGATCCTGGCCGATGAACACCAGTTCCTGACGCATATCGCCGAACGGCTCCTCCCAGTTGGCGAGGATATTATCACGGTACTCCGGATCCTCCGGCCAGTGGCTTCGCGGCACCGCCTTCCAGAACAAACCGGCGGGACCGTGATGGGCAATACCGCCGGCCTGGCTCCAGCTGCCGGCCCACTGCGGGCGCGAGGCGAGCCAGAAAAAACCCTTGGAACGCAACAGCTTGCCCTGTTCCCAGTCACGATGGAGGAACTCGAAAAAGCGCTTGGGATGAAACGGCCGGCGCGCCTTGTAGGTGAAGCTGGCAATGCCATACTCCTCGGTTTCCGGCGTGTGCTCGCCGCGCATCTCCTTGAGCCAGCCCGGCGCCTGGCTGGCGCGCTCGAAATCGAAGCGGCCGGTATCCAGCACCCGGTCCAGATCGATCTGTCCCTGGCGGATCGGCACGATCTCCGCCTCCGGATTCAGCGCCCGCAGGGAAGCGACCACCTGCTTGAGTTCGTCCTCGTCGATCAGATCGGTCTTGCTGACCAGCAGCACATCACAGAATTCGATCTGATCCGCCAGCAAATCCGCCACATTGCGTTGATCCTCCTCGCCCAGGCTTTCCCCCACCTGTTGCAGCGAGCGGGCTTCGCGGTAGTCACGCAGGAAATTGGCGCCGTCCACCACCGTTACCAGGGTGTCCAGCCGCGCCACCGTGGAAAGGCTGGCGCCGCTTTCGTCCTCGAAGGTGAAGGTCTCCGCCACCGGCAACGGCTCGGAAATACCCGTGGACTCGATGACGAGGTAATCAAAACGCCCTTCCCCGGCCAGCCGCTGCACCTCCACCAGCAGGTCCTCGCGGAGGGTGCAGCAAATACAGCCGTTGCTCATCTCCACCAGCTTTTCCTCGGCGCGGTTGAGGCTGACCTGCTGATTCACCAGGGCGGCGTCGATATTGATCTCGCTCATATCATTGACGATCACCGCCACCCGGCGGTTCTGCCGGTTATTGAGGATATGGTTGAGTACCGTGGTCTTGCCGGCACCGAGAAAACCGGACAGCACGGTGACGGGCAAACGTTGGGCTGGCTCCATGGCGGGCTCCTTGAGCTGAAAGCAGAACAATGGAGCGCATTTTTACATGTTATAACGTAACAATAAAGAGATCATAGAGGAGCGAAAAATGGCGCCGGGGCCGCGGAAGTCCATGGGCCGCTCCCACAAAGGCAACCCTTTCACCCGGTGGGAGCACTCCATCAACCGCGATATCTACTCTTCCCAGACCGCGTCCACCTGATCCCGGGACAGCGGCGTTTCCGCCAGCAAGGCCGCCAGCCAGGCACCGTCGCCGGCCTCCGGCTTGAGCGGATCCCGTGGCAGCAGTTTATGGCTCAACACCAACTTGGCCAGCGCCAGGCGGCGCAGGTCATCGCCGATTCGCGCCGCTTCCCAGGCCAGGACTACCGCCGAGGTGAAGTTGTACAGAGCGCTGGCGATGCGGCGCGCGTCCGCTTCCAGGGTGTTGTCGCCAGCCACCTGCTCGGCGGCGGCGGTCACTTGTTTGAGCACCGCCTCGAACCGCTGGCGCTCGCTGTCGGACAGAGCGCTTTCCGACAGCAATTGCTGCAGATGTTCGCTCAGCACCGGCAAAGTCTGTTCCCGACGGATCGCCCGGAACACATCCAGCGCGACGATGTTGCTGGTGCCTTCCCAGATCGATCCCAGGTGCGCATCGCGTAATACCCGGGCATCGGACCACTCTTCGATATAGCCGCAACCGCCACGCACTTCCATGCCATCCGCGGCGACCTTGCGGGCATCCCGAGTGGTGCGGAACTTGATCAACGGCGTGAGGATACGCAGCAGTTTGGCCGCCACCGCATCCCCCTGGTCCGCGCGGCGCAGACACTCGGCGGTATGGAACACCATGCTGCGGCCCTGCTCGGCGGTGACCATCATCTTCACCAGTTGCCGCTTCAGCAGCGGCAGATCAATCAGTTTGCGGCCGAACGCCACCCGGTTACGGGCAATGAACAGGGCTTCATTGACGGAGCGGCGCATCATGCCAGCGGAACGCACGCCATTGGACAGCCGTGACATGTTGATCATGTCCGTCATCTGCTTGAAGCCGTTACCCGGCTCCCCCACCACATAGGCTTCCGCCCCTTCCAGCACGATTTCGCCGCTGGCCATGGAGCGGGTGCCCAGTTTGTCCTTGAGCCGGATGAGGCGATAACGGTTGAGAGTGCCGTCGGGCAACCGGCGGGGCAGCAGGAACAACGTCAACCCCTTGGTGCCGCCATCACCACCGGAGGGACGGGCCAGCACCATGGCCAGATCCGCGTCGGCGTTGGAGCAGAACCACTTATCGCCGTACAGACGCCAGACACCGTCCTCGAAGCGGGCCTCGGTGGTGATCGCGCCGACGTCGGAACCGGCGTCCTGCTCGGTCATGAACATGGCGCCCTGGAACAGAGAATCTTCGTCCTGGGAGGTGAGATCGTCGATGAACCGGTTGATCAGTGCTTCGTCACCGAACTTGCGCAGGGTGCGGGTCAGCGCATCGGTCATGCTCAACGGACAGCACAGGCCGAACTCCGCCTGCACGAACAGATAAGTGAGCCCATATTTGACCAACGGCGGCATCACTTCCGGCCAGCCCAGAACATTACCGCGATGGGACATGGCGGCCAGGCCGAAGCGGGAAAAAGCGTAGTACTCCAGCCGCTGATAGGAAGGATGCTTCTCCACCACCTGAGCGTCACTGCCGTCCCGATTACGGAATCGCAACGTCGGAGGATTGCGGTCCGCCTCCCGCGCCAGTCTTTCCAACTCATCCCCGGTCAGGGCACCCAGTTCCTGAAACACCGGCTCCAGATGATCACGCAGTTCCGCGGGCAGATACACCGACAACAAACGGGCGAAATCCGGGTCCTGTTGGTAAGCATTGTTCCCCTGGCTGTCCGGAATATTGCGATAAATCGCCTTGGCCATGGCAAACCTCTCTTATTCATAGTATTTATCGCATGATATAAAGGGGTTTTTCTGACCTCCAATCCGATTTTTCTATTTATCAATAGCATTTTCAGTATTCTTAATGAGAGCCGGACCATGGCCCTGACCTTCCGCCAATTACGCTACTTTCTGGTGCTCGCCGAGGACCTGCATTTCGGACGCGCCGCCAAACGTCTGCACATCTCCCAGCCGCCGCTGAGCGCCAGTCTGCGCCAGTTGGAAGAGGAACTGGGGGTAAAGCTGCTGGAACGCAGCAGTAAACACGTGGCCCTGACGCCGGCCGGTGAGGTGTTTCAGCGCGAAGCCCGGCGGCTGCTGGAGAATCTGGAAGCCTCACAGAACCTGGTGCAGCGGATCGCTTCCAGCGCCTCCGGCGTGGTGCGGATGGGATTCACCCCGGCGATGATTTTTCGCCACCTGCCGGCGATGCTGAGGCAACTGGAAGACGCCCACCCGGGTATCGAGGTGCAGTTGATCGAACGTAATTCGGCGGAACAGCTTGCGGCGCTGCAGGCCAGGCAACTGGATCTGGCCTTCATCCATGCCATGCCGCTGCCAGACGGTATTGCCTCGCTGCCCATTGCCGAGGATCCGTTCCTGGCCTGCCTGCCTCCGCACCATCCGCTGGCTTCGCGGCGCTCGCTGACGCTGCGGGATCTGGCCGGCGAGCCGCTGATCATGTTCAGCCGCAATCTGGCACCCCATTATTACGATCGCATCATTTCCCAGTTTCACCTGGCCGGGCTGGAGCCGCAGATCCGCCACCAGGTGACGCACTGGCTCACCATAATGGCGCTGGTGGCCCACGGCATGGGCGTCTCTCTGGTGCCCAAGGCGCTGACCGGAGCGCGCTTCCGTCAGGAGGTGTTCCTGCCGATCGAGGACGCCCCGGCCCACCACCAGTCGCTGTGCATCTGGCCGCGGGATCAGCCCAATCCGAGCCGGGATCTGGTCATCGAGGTGATCACGCAATGCGTGGAAGCGACAGCGCCGCCAGTGGGGCGCTGATCCTGGCTATTCGCGAGCAAGCTCGCTCCCACAGCGACTTCGTAGCCCTCTGTGGGAGCAAGCTTGCTCGCGAATGGCCAATGGTGCGTTGCGACTCAGGCCGGATCGCGGAATGGCCTCACCACCGCCATGACAATCACCATGCACACCAGCGAGCAGGCGAACATGGCGGCGATCACCGACGGCAGGGTTTCCGGCAGTAGCGTGGACAAGGCGCTCAACGCTCCGGCGATGCCGAACTGAGCCGCCCCCAGCAGCGACGCGGCGGTGCCGCCGTGACGGTCGAAGTACTCCATGAAGCAAGCCTGGTTGTTCGGTACCACCCCACCCTGAGCCCCCACGGTGAGCATCATTGCCGGCAGGAACAGCCACACCGGCGCTTCGGTGGCGGTCACGATCGCCAGCAACAGACAACCGGCGAATTGCAGCAGCAGAAAACCGCACAGAATCCGGCGGGAAGAAAACCGGTTCAACAATACCCGGTTGGTGAGGTTGGCAATCAGCATCATCACGATGTTGGCGCCAAACATCAGTGCGAACACGCTCTCCGAGTGACCAAAGTGTTCCTGATAAATAAAGGACGCGTGGGTAATGAACAGCATCATTACCGAAAACGCGAACGCCTGCAGGAACAGGAACGGCAGCGCCGGGGTGATGGCGAACACCGCCTTGTAACGCTGCCAGAGAGACTCGCTTGGCGCCGCGCCGCCGCCATTGCGCGGGCCCTGCCGCAGCACGAAAAAATAAGTCAGCGGCGCCAGACAGACCGCGTACACGGCCAGAAACTGAAAAATGGTATGCCAGCTTCCCACCGCCAGAATGGCGCTGCCGATGCTTGGCGCCACCCCCGGCGCCACCACCATGATCAAACCGATCATACTGAACAGTTTGGCGGCATCCGCGCCATGCACCCGATCCCGTACCAACGCCGGCACCAGCACCGCGACGCAGCCGCCGCCGAAGGCCTGCAGCGCCCGCCAGCCCAACAACGCGGAGACCGATTCCGAGCTGCTGACGCCGAGACAAGCGACCATGAAAATGAGCAGCCCCAGATACATCACCCGCGCCCGGCCGATGGCATCGGACAGGGGCCCGCCCACCAGTTGCCCCACCGCCAGGCCGAACACGTAAATCGACAGGCTGCGGGCAATCTCGCTGATCTCCACCCCCAAAGCTTCGGCCATGCGCGGAAACGCCGGCAGATAGGCATCCACCGACAAAGGCCCCAAGGCCATGGCCAGTGCCAATACGACAGGCAAGGTAACCGGGTAAGGACGGGACATAGGAGACCTGATAGTGGGGTGAGAACGGGGGACGGCAAATAGTTGATATAGTCAAACAATAGAGACGCGCAGCGCCGATTTCAACCTCGACCCGTCTGATCGCCCGGCTCAATGAACAGAGGAACTGGAGAACAGGTTCATGACCACCACGCCGCTAATGATCAGGCCCATCCCCAGCAACGCCGGTGCATCCAGCTTTTGCCCGTAAAGCAACCAGGACAGTATCGCCACCAGCACCACGCCGAGTCCGGACCAGATCGCGTAGGCCACCCCCACCGGAATCGCCCGCAACGTCAACGACAGAAAGTAAAACGCCAACCCGTACCCCAGCACCACCACCAGCGACGGCCACAATCGGGTAAACCCTTCACTGGCTTTCAACGCCGATGTCGCCGCCACTTCAGAGACAATGGCAACCAACAGGAACAGTCCGTTTTTCACGCGTGCCTCCCATGTAGGGCTGAACTCCGGGAAGGGCATGATACCCGCCGCGAGCGGCACCAGGCACGTCCGGTTACGCTGATTACACTTCGCCGGTGTTACCGTTTTCCGTCATCGTACAGGTGCAGGGCGAACCCGCTGCCGCCGGCGCCCTCCAATCCGGGCCGCAATTCGCACTCGGGGATGGTGTAATCGCCGGCATTCTGCTGGCGGTATGCCAGCGGCGCAATGGTTTCCAGATTGCCCAGCCGCTCCCGCAATCGCCGCGCCGCGCTCTCAAAGTCCCGTTCACCGAAACGGTCCGCCTGATACACCACGAACGGCGGCAGAACCTGATAACCGGGATAGAACAGGATGCCGTGGTGGATCGGGAACAACAGATCCTCCATTGGGCCGTTGATGCCGCGAGCGGAGTAATGCTCCCGCCAACCACCAACGGTCACCATCAGCATCGCTTTTTTCCCCGCCAGGCAGCCCTCGCCATAGCGGTCTCCCCAGCGATGATCGCTATGCTCCCCCACGCCATAGGCGAAACCATAGGCGAACACGCGATCCACCCAACCCTTCAAAATCGCCGGCATGGAAAACCACCACAGTGGGAACTGCAGAATCAAGGTATCCGCCCACCGCAGTTTCTCAATTTCCATCGCCACATCCGCGGTCAAACCGTCGGCAACGAACGCGTCCTTGGAGGCGCCGGGCACTTTCAGCCGCGACCGCGCCGGCAACGCCGGGAAATCGGCGCGATCCACCTGGGACTTCCAGCCCTGGGCATACAGATCCGAGACCCGCACCTCATGCCCCAACGCTTGCAACTCACTTACCGCCACATCACGCAGGGCGCCATTCAACGAGCGGGGTTCCGGATGGGCGAACACCAGTAATACCTTCATGGATCCTCTCCATTGATTGCTTGGAGAAAGAACCATAGCCAGGAAGGCGTTAATCCGGTATACCATGACAATACATAACATTTAGCCGAAAAATGGATAAATCAAACATCAGTCTGGAGCGCCTGCGCAGCTTCGTCCGCATCGTCGAAAGGGGTCGTCTGTCGGCGGTGGCACGGGAACTGGGCATAGGGCAATCCACCGTGACCCGTCACCTGCGGGAACTGGAGGAAGCACTGGGAGTACCGCTGCTCAGCCGCACCACTCGCCGTGTCACCGTCACCGAGGAGGGCCGCCGCTACTACACCCGATGCGTGCAGATTCTGCGTCTGCTGGATCAGGCGGCGGCGGAAGCTCGCAGTGCCCGTGGCGCTGAAGCCGGCACCATCCGCTTGTCCTGCTCCGCCGCGTTTGGCGTGCGGCAAGCCAGCCGGCTGGTATTCGCTTTCCAGGATCGTTACCCGGACATCGATGTCGATTTCAATCTCACCGATGAACGCATTGACCTGGTCCGCGAAGGCGTGGACCTGGCCCTGCGTCTGGGCCCGCTCAACGACAGTAATCTCAAGCTACGCCCGCTGGGCCGCTCCCAACGCCTGCTGGTGGCCTCGCCGGAGTATCTGGCCCTCCACGGTACACCCACCTCCATCGAGGCCCTGTCCCGGCATCAGGGCGTGCGCATGACCAATGTGGCGGGCAGCGATACTCTGACCCTGCAAGGACCGGATGGCCGCCAACATGCCGTGCCGTTCGGCGGACGCCTGCGTGTCGATCATGGCCTGGCGGCCCGTGAAGCCTTCGCCGCCGGCCGCGGACTCGGCCCCGTCCATCACTGGCTGGTGGATGACCTGCTGGCCTCGGGGCGGCTTGTGCGGATTCTGCCGGACTATACGTTGCCGCCGGTACCGATCAATCTGCTGATCGTGCCGGAACGCGCCGGCATCGCCCGGGTGCGCTTGTTGATCGATTTTCTGGTTGAGAAGATAAAGGACATTCCCGGAATGGAGCAGGCATGAAAAACAGGCCCTTGTTATGACCGCGACTGATGGCCGCAACCGCTCCATTCCCTGACCGACCGCTCCCGACCATCCGGAGAGAGCACCACCGATTGAATCAAGGAAGCCGCATGCACTCGCTTTTCGTGGAAGAAACCTGGATCAACGCCTCCCAGGGGCGCCTTTTCGTGAAACGCTGGACACCGAAAAACATCGCCACTCCGACGCCGATAGTTCTGTTCCATGATTCACTGGGCTGTGTCGCACTATGGCGCGACTTCCCGCAACAGCTTGCCGGTGTCACCGGGCGGGAGGTGATCGCCTATGACCGGCTTGGCTTCGGCCAATCGGATCCTCACCCCGGCACATTGGAGCCCGACTTCGTACGGCGGGAAGCGCAGGATACTTTCCCCGAGCTTTGCCAGGCGCTGCAATTGCAGAATACGGTGGTCTTCGGACACAGCGTCGGCGGCGGCATGGCCACCTTCTGCGCCACTGCTTTCGCCGACCGCTGCCAAGCGTTGATCACGGAATCCGCCCAGACCTTCGTCGAGGATGTCACCCTGGCCGGCATTCGTGACGCCGACCGCGGCTTCGCCGAAAAAGAACAAATGGATCGCCTGCGCAAATACCACGGCGACAAAGCACAATGGGTGCTCAGCGCCTGGGTCGACACCTGGCTTTCCGAGCCCTTTCAGGACTGGACGCTCAGTGACACCCTGCCTCGGGTGCTGTGTCCGGTGCTCGCCATCCATGGTGACCAGGATGAGTACGGTTCCCTGATCCACCCTGAACGCATCACATCACTGTGCGCCGGGCCGGCGACGAAGAAGATCGTGCCGGACTGCGGCCATGTGCCGCACAAGGAAAAACCGGAGGAAGTGCTGGAGACGATCAAGTCGTTCTTTCAGCAAAACCTGAACGGGTAGACCTGAACGGTTTATTCTGAACGGCAACTTTTATTCCTTCCGGATTATTGTTTTTTTATGTATCCCCAAACGGGAACGTCACATTAGCGACAACAAGGCCTCTTAGGGTTTGCCTTTCGTGCCGCAACTGCTCTGGCATTAAAGGTGCTTGCCGTGGATTCCCGTTTTACTCGCCGCGCTATCGTCCGGGCCATTCTGTTGGGAATGGCATCGTCGACCCTCACCGCCTGCGGCGGCGGGGGTTCCGGCTCCAGCCCACCGTCCGCCCCATCTACCCCCTCCCCAAACCAAACGGACGATCCGGAGACACCGGAGGAGCCCGAATGCCCTCCCGAGGAAACCGCCGGCGCGCAGCCCCCGCGAGGGCTTCACGCCAGTTGGACCGATCATCCTCACACCACCCGCACCCTGACCTGGTTCACCGACGGCACCACGGATCCCGGAACCCGGGTTCAGTACGGTCCCGTCACCGGGGATGCGGATTCATGTTCACTCACCAACGAGGCCTTTCCTTTTGAGGTCACGGGCACGGCTCATGAGACTTACGGTGTGGAGGCCCTCACGCACGTAGCCACACTGACCGGTCTGCAAGCGGGACAGGCGGTACGCTATCGGGTCGGCTCGGACAACGGCGGCTGGAGTTCAACGCGGGTACTCGCGCCCACTCGTATCAATGGCTTTCGTTTTTGCCACTTCGGCGATCACGGACTGCGGGACACCAGCCAGCGTGTGCTGAGCAACGTGGAAGACCTGGCGCCGGATTTTTTCATCGTCGCCGGCGATCTCTCCTACGCCAATGGCGACCAGCCGGTATGGGACCGCTATTTCGACATGCTCGAGCCCCTCGCCGCCCAGGTGCCGGTAATGACCTGCCCCGGCAACCACGAAAACAAGGATGGTGGGGGCCAGGGCTATCGCACCCGCGTCAGCCAGCCGGGTAAAGGCATTTATTACGGTTTCGACTACAACCGCGTGCATTTCTTTTTCAGCACTGGTGGCTCACTGCTGACCGATTTGTCCTCCACCACCGAACTTCTGGTGGAACTGGCGGCAATGGAAAAAGACCTGGCCGAAGCCTGGCGGCGGCGGCGTGACGGCGAAATCGACTTCATCGTTTTTGTCCAGCACTACACCCTGTGGACCAACTGCGAAGGCCGCGACCCCGCCAACTTTGCCCTGGTGGCGGTGGAAGAACAAATTCTGCTGCGCTACGACGTGGACCTGGTCCTGGTGGGCCACGACCATGTTTTTGAGCGCTCGCATCCGATGGCCTACGGTAAGCCATCCGACAACGGTTATGTCCAGGTCACCCAGGGAGGCGGCGGGCAAAGTCTCTATGAGCTGATCGAGGATCCCGCCAACTGGGCCGCTGTTTCCAGGGTATGCCACGGCTTCACCGTCGTGGATGTGGAAGACCGGCGGATCCACGCACGCAGCTACGCGGTCAGCGATGAAGACGGCAACCTGTACCCCGAGGGCGAGGAAATACTGCTCGATGAATTCACCCTCGCCCCCCGAGTCGCGGCACCGACAGGTATCACTCCGTTATCGACCCGGGAGCAACGGCCGGCGCGCTCACTGGCCGAACTGGATGTGGATCTGAATGCCATGCTCAAGCACACCCTGCAACGCAACCTGACCCACGACATGAACGAAATGCACTAGCCCTGCCACATTGTCCGTGATTCAGAATCTGTAGACGAACCCGAGCAGCCCGATGGCATGCGTGTCGTCCTCGACCAGAGGACTATCCGCTGCGTCACCAAGCAGACGCGTTACCCCGACGGCTCCCCAGGCGCTGACTTTCTCCGTCATCCGATAGCTGGCGCTGATGCGGAGCGAGGCATCCTTGAAACCGTCCTCCGGTTGATACGGGGCCAATCCCGATGCCGCCGACTCGGTGGCATCAATGCCGAAATAACCGATCATGTATTTCTCATTGGCCCAGGTCGCGCCCAGGCTCGGGGTCACCATCAACCGTTCCGTGGCGTGAATGGGATAAGCCAGAACGGCATTGACCAGCAACCCTCGCTCCACTTCGGTAATGGCCCGAGTGGTGGCCAGGGTAGCCACCGCGCCCCAAAGTCTCGTCGAGACAAACAGCCGTGCCCCCAGAGCACTGTCTACCTCGTCGATCCCCCTGGGCACGTCGTCATCCTGGTAACCTCTCATCCAGTTAGCGCTGACGCCCGCCGTGAATCCGTCGGTATCGATGGCGGTGATGCCAATGCCCTCGCCGCTTCTGGCGAAGAAGCGACCATAGCGTGCGTCAATAAGCGGAACGGGCTCGGCCTCATATTCATCGGAGCCCTGGTATCGGGGCAGTCCCGCGACCCCCAGGCCCAGGGCCAAATGACGAGAGCGGGCTTGTTCCGAATCCGCCGTCGCCGACGCCGAGATACCCAGCATCACCATACCCAGCGAGCATCTAAAACCCGCCTCACCCAGTCGTCTCAGCCCATCACTGTTTGTCATTTTCATTCCCCGTCAATTAAGATGCGTTGTCGCATCCTATTGGCGGACCTTCTGGCACGTCAAGATACATCAATGCATCTTAATAAAGGATTCATACAATGAAAGGACGCCGGCGCGGCGCGGATCTCGAGGCCGCTCTGCTGGAAGCAGCCTGGACGGAACTGACCGAACGTGGATATAGCGGTTTAACCATGGAGGGCGTGGCCAATCGGGCCGGCACCAGCCGGCCGGTACTGGCCCGACGATGGAACGACAAAGCGGAACTGGCCATCGCGGCGATCCGGCAGCAGATGGCGAAGCACCCCATGGCCGTGGCGGATCGAGGTGATCTGCGCACGGAATTGCTGGAATACCTGGAGCTGGCATCCACCCGTGCCAAGGGGATCGCCGCCGTCTTCACCTTATTCTCCAGCGAGTATTTTCAAGACACCTCCTCCACGCCGCAGGACCTACGCACTGCCCTGTTGGCAGGCGGCAAGGAAACGCTCAGGGCACTACTGGACAGAGCGGTGGAGCGTGGTGAGATCCTGGAGCAAAACCTTGCCCCTCCGGTGGATACTCTGCTGGGCGTGCTGTTTCGTCACCACGTCCTGATGACCTTCTCACCACCGCCGGAGGCATTACGAACGGCGTGGGTGGACAGGATTTTTTTGCCGTTGGTGAAACCACAAGAAGAGTCGTAACAGCGACGAATGATAAACCTGCCGAAAATCCGGCGGATATCACTCGAAACTCAAGGGGATAAATCAAAGGGATAGTGGTGCGCCAGGAGGGACTTGAACCCCCACACCTCTCGGCACCAGAACCTAAATCTGGCGTGTCTACCAATTCCACCACTGGCGCGGGCGGGCACATTGTAGCAGCCAGCCGGGCAAAAGCCAGCCGGCTGTATGGGCCGATAAGGGATCAGCGCTCCAATTGATCCAGGCGGTTGTTGACCTGGATGCGGTAGGCATCGAAGGCCTGGATGGCGGCTTCGATTTCCTTGAGGCGCTCGTCGCTTTGGCCGCTGGTGCGGGTCTGCAAGCGGCTGATGGCGGTTTGCTGGTTCTTGCTCTGCTGTTCCAGTTGTTTCAGCGAGTCCACCAGCACATCCACCTGGGTTTGCAACTGACCGACCTGGGTACGCAGTTGGGCATTGCTGTCGTTGACCGATTTCACCGCGCTGTCCAGTTGTTTGCGCACCGCCTCCGCCTGGCCGCCGGCCTTGCGGATGGCCTCATCGTAACCGGCCACGGTTTTTTTCAGTTCCGCCAGGCTGGCCTGGGTGGATTGGACGCTTTGGGCCTGTTTCTTGATCGCCGCGTCGTTGGCGGCGATGGCATCCTTATTGCCCTTATTACTCAGATCCCACAGTTTGCGGATTTCGGAACCGTGCTCCTTCACCGTCTTGTTCAGATCGCCGACGTTGGCCTGCAGTTTGCTGTAGGACTCGGTGGCGGATTCACCGGTCTCGGACAGCTTGGACTGCAGATTGCCGAGTTGCTCGGACGACTCGCTGATCCGCGTTTCCATCCGCGCTTGCAGCCGGGAGATTTCGCTGTAGAAGTAGCCCGCGACCACCGCCAGCAGCACAGCCAGCACCAAGGTGGCGGCGATCCAGCCGCCACTGCCGCCGCCCTTGGCGCGCGCTGGTGGCTCGCGTCGGCCACCGCCCCCTCCCCCGCCACGGCGGGCCGGCTCCCTGGCCGGCGGCCGGTTGTGACTGGAATGGGGCGGATCATCCAGGGAAAGATCGTCGATATCACCCAGCTTGACGTCACGCTCTTGGGTCATAGGGCATCCTGAAGTGGTACCAGTAAAGTGAACGGGAATCTGTCAGACAGGCGGAAACGGCCGCCGTTCAAGGCGCCCATATTACCGTGTCGGGGGAGGCTTGTCCGGCATCGCGTCACGGCCGGCGGGGAGAGGGGATACCGCCGCCGCCACGACGGGCCGGAGGCTCGTCTGGCGGCGCGGTGGCCTGGAGCGGCGCGTTACGGCGCCGCCAGCAGGGCTGGATCAACCGGCGAAGTTTTTCGCGGCGAAGTCCCAGTTGATCAGGTTCCAGATGGTTTCCAGATACTTGGGACGGGCATTGCGGTAATCGATGTAGTAAGCGTGCTCCCACACGTCCACGGTCAGCAGCGGGGTCTGGCCCTTGCCGTGAGCGATCGGGGTGTCGGCGTCATCGGTGTTGACGATTTCCAGGCTGCCGTCGCTGTTTTTCACCAGCCAGGTCCAGCCGGAGCCGAAGTTACCAGCCGCCTTGGCGTTGAACTCTTCCTTGAACTTGTCGAAGGAACCAAAGGCTTTGTTGATCGCATCGGCCAGATCACCGGTGGGCGCGCCACCGCCGTTGGGGCTCAGGCTGTTCCAATAGAAGGTATGGTTCCATACCTGCGCCGCCTGGTTGAACAATCCCCCTTTGGCGGACTGGATGATCTCCTCCAGGGACTTGTTCTCGTCGTCCGTGCCTTTGGTCAACTCGTTGAGCTTGGTGACGTAGGCGTTGTGGTGCTTGCCGTGATGATATTCGAGGGTTTCCTGGGAGATGTGCGGTTCCAGGGCGTTCTTCTCGTACGGAAGCGGCGGAAGTTCAAAAGCCATAGTCATTTCCCCTGACTGTTATCTGACGTGTTGCCATTGAAGCGGATGATCGCAGCCACCCGCAGGCGGAAGTTGCGCTCCCACCCGTGGCCCGGAGCATCATAGCAAGCGGCTTTTCGGGGAACCACATAGACCGGCACTATCGTGTCGATTGGGTGCGGCTGTGTCATCCGCGTCGGTGTCTCTGACACTTGGGGACGATCCGGCCCATCTCAAGTACAATGATGGCGGTTTTTACATCTTGGCTGACCGCCATGGAGCGGTGGACGGCCACCATGATCGAGGAAAAATCATGTCCCAAGACTCCGTTGTCATCGTTAACGGCGCCCGTACTCCCATGGGCGGCTTCCAAGGCAGCCTGGCGCCGGTGACCGCGCCCACTCTGGGCGCCGCCGCCATCCGTGAAGCGGTGGCCCGCGCCGGCCTCAAGGCCACCGATATCGAGGACGTGGTGATGGGCTGCGTGCTGCCGGCCGGTCTCAAGCAGGGCCCGGCGCGCCAGGCCATGCGCCAGGCCGGTCTGCCGGACAGCACCGGCGCCACCACCGTCAACAAGCTGTGCGGTTCCGGCATGCGCGCCACCATGTTCGGTCACGACATGATCAAGGCGGGCAGCCATGACATCGTCGTCACCGGCGGCATGGAGTCCATGACCAACGCCCCCTATGTGCTGGACAAGGCCCGTTCCGGCCTGCGCATGGGCCATGGCCAGATCCATGACCACATGTTCCTGGACGGTCTGGAAGACGCCGAGACCGGCCGTCTGATGGGTTCTTTCGCTCAGGAAGTGGCGGACCAGCGCGGCATTACCCGCGAGCAGATGGACGCTTTCGCCATCGAATCACTGAAGCGCGCCCAGACCGCCATCGAGCAGGGCTGGTTCAAGGATGAGATCGTGCCGGTCACCGTGACCACCCGTAAGGGCGAAGTGGTGGTGGATACCGATGAGCAGCCGGGCAACGCCAACATCGACAAGATTCCGAATCTGAAACCGGCGTTCAAGAAGGACGGCACCGTCACCGCCGCCAACGCCAGTTCCATTTCCGACGGCGCTTCCGCGCTGGTGCTGGCACGGGAATCGGTGGCCACCGAACGGGGTCTGCAGCCCATGGCACGCATTCTCGGCCATGCCACCAACAGCCTCCACCCCAGCGAATTCACCGTGGCCCCCATCGGCGCCACCGAGAAACTGTTGAAGAAAGTGGGCTGGAGCGTGGACGACGTGGATCTGTTCGAGATCAACGAAGCCTTCGCCATGGTGGCGATGCTGCCGATGATCGATCTGGGCATCCCCCACGACAAGCTGAACATCCACGGCGGCGCCTGTGCCCTGGGCCACCCGATCGGTTCCACCGGCTCGCGCATCATCCTGACGCTGATTCATGCACTCAAACGCACCGGCGGCAAACGCGGCGTGGCCAGCCTGTGTATCGGCGGCGGCGAAGCCACCGCGGTGGCCATCGAGCTGCTGTAAAAAACGCCGCGTCGTCAGGCAGCGCCCCACAGACCGGGCCACGGAGCTCCTACAGCGGCTCCGTGGCACCCTTGATGAGAAGGTGATCAGCGTGCGGATGTGCCAGCGGTAATATCCCGTTGCAACTCCGGCGGCGGCATTGATACGCAAACGCTATCCTGGGGCCTAGAATTGACCGATTAGTCATCATTCTAGGGAGTACCATGTCCGCCCTGCCCGTCATTACCGCCGTGGGCGGCATCAACGCCGCCGGTCGTACCTCCATGCACCACGGCTTCCGCCGCATGGTGTTCGAAGCGCTGGATGCCCACCGACAACAACAGACTCTGGACAGCCTGTCCGCGCTCACCGGCCTGAGCGACCGCCAGCAACTGCTGAACGCCACCTTGATCCGTGAACTGCCGGAAGCGGTGCGCATCACCATGGCGAGCAACGGCCATAGCGACGCGCCGGTGACTCTGGAGATGCGCAACCTTGATCTGCCCCACCCCTTGCCGGAGGGCTGGCAAGTCACCGAGCTGAACCGGCATCGCAGCCGGGTCACCGTGCCCGCCGGGGCCGAACTGCGCGCGCCGGCGGCCATCACCCGGCGGGTCAGCGCCGCCGGCCAACTGCCCAGCGGTTTCGATCCCGCCACTCTGTACGCTTCACGCAACCACCCCCGTGCCTTGCAGATGGCCATTTACGGTGTCAGTGACGCCTTTGGCATGCTCGGTATTCCCTGGGATCAGTTGCGTGGCCGGCTGGCACCGGACGAGGTCGCGGTGTTCGCCTCCAATGCCATGGCGCAACTGGACGACCATGGTCTCGGCGGCATGATGCGCGCTCCGTCGCTGGGCCAACGCACCACCTCCAAACAATGCCCGCTGGGCCTCGGCGAGATGACCGCCGATTTCATCAACGCCTATGTGCTGCGCAGCCCTGGTGGTACCGGTGGCATGCTCGGCGCCTGTGCCACTTTCCTCTACAACCTGGAAAGAGCCGTGCACGCGATCCGCAACGGCCGTGCCCGGCTGGTGGTGGTGGGCACCAGTGAAGCGCCGCTGGTACCGGAAGTGCTGGAAGGCTACCGTGCCATGGGCGCGCTGGCCGAGGATGAAGCCCTGGCGGCCCTGGACGGCACCAAACAGGCCGACCTGCGCCGCGCCTGCCGGCCGTTCTCGGACAACTGCGGTTTCACCATGGCGGAGTCCGCCCAGTTCGCGGTGGTGATGGACGACAGCCTGGCGCTGGAGTTGGGCGCGGACATTCTGGCGTCGGTACCGGACGTCTTCGTCCACGCCGATGGCGCCAAGAAATCCATTTCCTCGCCGGGCATTGGCAATTACCTGACCCTCGGCCGCGCCGCTTCCCTGGTCCGTCAACTGCTGGGCGAGGATGCCCTGCGCAACAACAGTGTGGTGCACGCCCATGGCACCGGCACGCCGCAGAACCGGGTCACCGAATCCCACGTCCTCAACGAAGTCGCCAAGGCCTTCCACATCAGCGACTGGCCGGTGGCCGCGATCAAAGCCTACGTGGGCCATTCCCTGGGCAGCGCCGGTGGTGATCAACTGGCTTCCGCGGCGGGAACTTTCCAGGATGGCTTACTGCCGGGGATCGCCACGGTGGACCATTTCGCCGCCGATCTGCATGACAGCAATCTGTCGTTCTCCCGCGAGCACCGGGAGATGCGGCCCTCGGCGGCGCTGCTCAACTCGAAAGGGTTCGGCGGTAACAACGCCACCGCCGTGATGTTGTCCCCGGACGCCACCCTGGACCTGCTGCGCCGCCGCCATGGCCAAAGCACGCTGGACAGTTGGCGGGACCGGGTGGCCGACACCCGCGAAGCCGCCGCCGACTACGAACGACGAGCCCTGGCTGGCGAAACCGCGCCGGATTACTACTTCAACGACGGCGTCCTCAGTGGCGACGACCTGAGCATCACCGACCAGTCCATCCGTCTGCCCGGCTGGGATCAGGCGCTGACCTTCCGCGACGACCCGGGCTTCGACGACTACCGCTAAGGACAGCAGATCGCTCCCGCCCGCCGGACCCTCCGGCGGGCTCAATTCTAAAGTTTGGTAAAATCTGCGGAACCCGGTCCGCAAAATGGGCGAGGGCCTGCTTCGCTGCGTTACCGTGGGGTGCACGGATGTTCCCTCACAATAAGCAGAGAAGGAGTTCTCCATGGCCGCCTCACGTTCCCGCGATGTCCTGCTCTTCCTGATCGGTGCCGTCGTTGCCCTGTTCGGTGTTGCCTTCACCATCGAGGGCGGTTGGCTGGTGTCGGTGGGTGGCACCTGGTATTACCTGCTGGCCGGCCTCGCCATGATCGTCTCCGGTTTGTTGTTGATCACCGGGCGCCGGGCCGGCGTCGGCATTTACGTTCTGGTGTTCATTGGCACCCTGCTGTGGACGCTGTGGGAAGCCGGCGGCAACTACTGGGGCTGGATTCCGCGCATGGACGTGGTGATCGGGCTCGGTGTGGCGGTGGCCCTGGCTGCTCCCAGGTTGCGTAACGGCTTTGCCCCCGGTGCTTCTTATTCTGTCGCGGGGGCGCTGGTGGTGCTGATGGTGGTCGGCCTCGGGCTGGCGTTCGTGCCGTTCGGCGCGGTCAACCCCAAGCCGGTCCCCGGACCGGACAGTGCCCGACTGGCCACCGCGGTGGGCGACGCGCAACCGGCGGACAATCCGCACCCCGGCGACTGGCCCGCCTACGGCGGCGGCAATAGCGCGCAACGCTACTCATCGCTGGATCAAATCACCGCCGACAACGTCGCCGGCCTGGAACGGGCCTGGGTCTATCGTACCGGCGATCTGCTGGACCGGCGCTGGGGCGCGGAGACCACACCGCTCAAAGTCGGCGACGACGTCTTTTTGTGTACCTCCCGCAACATCATTATTTCCCTGAACGCCGCCGATGGCCGGGAAAACTGGCGCTACGACCCCGAAGTATCCGAGGACGCCATTCCCTATACCGCCGCCTGCCGCGGAGTGACCTACTATCAGGTACCGGAAGAACGTCTGGCGACACTGCCTGGCGGCGCCGGAGACGGCAGTGGCCCGGCCTGCGCCCGCCGTATTTTTTCCGGCACCCTGGACGGTCGCATCGTCGCCGTGGACGCCGCCACCGGCGAACCCTGCCAGGATTTCGGTAACGGCGGCCAGGTGGATATCAAGGAAAACATGGGCGATACCCCGCCCGGCTATGTCTCGATCAATTCAGCGCCAGTGATCGTACGGGATGTGGTGATCACCGGGCACCAGGTACTGGATGGCCAGAAACGGGATGCGCCGTCCGGCGTGATCAAGGGATTCGATGCTCTCACCGGCGAACTGAAATGGGCCTGGGACGCCGGCCGGCCGGAGCAAAGCGAGCCCCTCAGCGGCGACCGGATCTACACCCGTGGCTCGCCGAATATGTGGACCACGGCGGTGGGCGACAATGCTCTGGGTATGGTGTACCTGCCGATGGCCAACTCCGCCGCCGATTACTGGAGCACACCGCGTAGCGAAGCGGAAAACAAATGGGCGGCGTCGCTGGTGGCGCTGGACGCCAGCACCGGTAAGCCAGCCTGGCACTTTCAGGTCGCGCACAAGGACGTCTGGGATTATGACCTGGGTTCGCAACCCTCGTTGCTGGATTTCCCCACCAGCAAGGGACCGGTGCCAGCGATTCTGCTACCGACCAAGCAAGGCGAATTCTATGTGTTCGACCGGCGCACCGGCGAAGCGCTCACCGGTATCGAGGAAAGGCCGGTGCCCCAGGGCGGCGCCGAACCGGAGCAACGCAGCGCGACTCAGCCTTTCTCCACCTGGCACAGCCTGAAACAGCCCGACCTCACCGTGCATGACATGTGGGGGATGACGCCGTTCGACCAGATGTATTGCCGGGTGCAGTTCCACAAAGCCGACTACAGGGGCATATACACGCCGCCCAACGCGGACCGGCCATGGATCGAGTTCACCGGCTACAACGGCGGCTCCGACTGGGGCAGCGTGGCGCTGGACCCGTCCCGCGGCGTGATGATCGCCAACTACAACATCACCCCCAATTACAATCGGCTGGTGCCACGGGAGCTGGCCAATCAATACGGCTGGCTGCCACGCGGCGAGGGCGACGCCAAGGACCATGGCGACGCCGAGGGCGCCGGCGACCCGCAAGCGGGCACGCCCTATGCGATTGACGTGAACGCGGGCTGGCGTGTGCCGTGGACCGGACTGTTGTGCAAACAGCCGCCCTACGGCGGTATCCGCGCCATCGACGTGACCACCGGCGAAACCTTGTGGGACCGCCCGTTCGGTACCGCCCGCGCCAACGGCCCCTGGGGCATTCGCAGCGGTTTGCCGTTCACCATCGGTACGCCCAACAACGGGGGACCGGTGGTCACCGCCGGCGGTCTGATCTTCATCGCCGCCGCCACCGACGATCTGATCCGAGCCATCGACATCACCACTGGTGAAACCATCTGGCAGGATGCCCTGCCCGCCGGCGGCCAGGCCACGCCCTTGGTGTACGAAGCGGACGGGCGGCAATATCTGATGATCGTCGCCACCGGTCATCATTTCATGGAAACACCGAGCGGCGACTACGTCATCACCTACGCCCTGCCAAAATCCGACTGACCCCGGGGATCGGGAGCCCCCGGGCCGGGGGCTCTCCCGTGCGAATCTATAATCCCACCCCGAATGCCGGTGACGCCCATCCCTGACGGGAGCCGCCGGCATCGCCGGTGAACGGCGCCCCGCCGGTGATCACCTGCTCCGCGGTGCCGTATTGCAACCAGGTTTCGGTGGGCACCCGCCCTACTCCCGGCAGACTGTAATCACAAACTCCGTCCGGGAAAATTTCCGCTACCTGCGCGGCGAAGGCGTCCGGATCGGGAATCCCGGACAACAGCCCGGACGGATAATCCGCCGGGTCCACCGGTTTCAACTGGCATTTATTGACCAGGGTGGTGATGTCATCACCAGCCACGGTGCGCGGCGTGCCGAAGCGGGTCTGCACCACGGTTTGCTGCAACCCGGCGATAATATCGGTGATCGGCGACAGCAGATCACCGACGATGCCCGGCAGCCCCAGCGCGCTCAGATCCAGACCGCACACCTGGGCGGTGACCGCATCCACCACCACCCCCAGTTCCGGCGGCGGCGGTGGCAACAGGGACAAATCCAGCCCTGGAATCAATGGATCCGGATACAACAAATTACCGGTGAACGGCACGATGGGGCCATCGGCGCCCAACAGCGATGACACCGACAGGCAGCGGTCACGTGCCTGAATCGGCTTGCGCGCCACCACTTTTTCCTCGATGGCTCCGGGCTCCGAATCGGCCTCGATATCGGACAACCAGCGGTCCATCACCAGCAACGCCTCGGTGGTGTAAACAGTGTCGCCGGCCAACGGAAAGGCGCCGAACCAGATCACATGATTGTCGGCATGGCCCTGGGTTCGTATCAGTCGTTCGCGCATCTGCCAGGAATGGTAGGCGTCGTGGGCCAGCCCCGGATCCGGGCCGCGCAGATCGATGATCGGCACATTGGCGAGATGCTCGGCGGTGTTGATGGCGCCGGTACTGTAGGCATTACGTAGCGCTTCCGGGTCGGCGACGGTACGCTCCGGTCGATGACGAATGTCCACGTCGAAGCCGCCGATCTCCCGATTCACGGTGAGAAACTGCTGTGGCGTGATGGTGCCATCGCGCAGTGCTTCCAGACCGTATTGCACGCCCACGTTATCCAGCGGAATACCGGCGAATCCCCGGCCGAGCGCCTGTTCGTTGGCGCTCCACACCGACGGCGGCCGGGTGCCGAACTGATTCACCATATAGTCGATCAGGCCGCAGCGCAGCCCGTCCGGCCGATCTTCCGGGTGGTACACCGGCACGCCGTCCGCCAGCCCCGGGCACTGGTCCTGGGCCGGGTATGCCGAGGGAAAGAACGCCAGATCGGAGACCACCGGATTGACCGGCAAATGCCCGTAGAACGCCGACCACTGCAGCGCCGGAATCGTCCCCGAGGTCAACAGCGAGGTGATCACCGACAACAGGTCGGTGGGGTTTTCCGGCAACTGGTTGCCAAAATAGCGGCTGAGCAAATGGTAATCGGCGAACTGGGTGGCGGTGGTCCACACGTCCGGGTAGGAGCACTGTACGATCAGCCCCTGATAAATACCCGGATAGGCATTGGCGATGTGTTGCTGGGCGATGGCACCGCCGGAACACCCGGTGCCGATGGTGTAACGCAGCGGTCCATACTGCTCGACGATGCGCTCCTTGGCCATCATCAGCGATTCGGCGGCGGTGACCAGATTGACGTTGTGCCCGAGGTTGGCCTGAGCCGTGGACAGAGTGATGAAGCCGCGCCCCAGCGCCACGGAAATGCTGTCGCCCAACAGCATCTCCGCCCCTTCCGGCGCGGTACCGGCAATGTCGCCGTTGGGCGGTTCGCCGGGGCCATAACTGACGCCCACGTTGCCGCCGTGATGGATCAGCAGCTTGCCGTTCCATTGCGGCTGCGGTGCCAGCGCGCTCCAGGATTGATCCGGCTGGTACAGCGCCATGATCTGGTAGCGGTCACGGTTGATCACGCCGGTTTCCACGCGAACGATGAACGGCACCTCCACGTCCTGGTCGGTGGTGACGCTGGCGATCTGGTCCGCCGGCGGCGGGTTGTCCGGGTCATAATCCTGGAAAGCACCGGGCAGTCCCGGGTTCATCGGATCGAAGCCGGTGATCAGCGCTTGCAGGCGGTCCGCCGGCACATATTTGAAGCGGTATTCCACCGGCTGGTTGCAAAAGGCGTCCTCGGCGGCGGCATTGGTACAGGTCCAGGGCTGGATTTGCGGACCGGAGAACACCGGCCCGCCGATCGGGTGGTTGATCAGAGTGCGCTGCAACAGCGAGCCGTCCGCCAGTGTCACGGTGACGGTGTTCTCTCCTTCCGTCAGGCCGCCAATCAAACCGCCCAGGGTATCGCCGGTGCGATGAAGGCCGGCGCCGGCATCCCGCTTGCCCACGGTGACGCGGGCGCCCTCCAGCAAGGCGGGATCATCCACCACGATGTTGATCAGAGCGTCACCGCCGCTGATCAGATCGGCGCGGTTGGACAGCACCTGGATCTCACCGTCCGCCCACACTGTTTCCCCCGGCTCATCCGGTCCATCGGGATCGGGGGAAGGGGCGGGATCACCGGAAGACGAGGACCCCGAACCGCCACACGCGGCCAGGAGCAAACACAGACCATAAAGTCCGATCGAAGACAGCCGTTTCATTATTATTCTCCGTTTTCAGTCCCGGCCGGTGCCGGGCCTTTCCCGATTGTTATCCCAACGGAGGCGAAAACACTGTTGGCTGGCGGTTACCGGAGCGTTAACCAAACCGTCATTTTTTT
>SWCA01007413.1_pt3 | contig 48297 bp, 50 predicted proteins | sample 4692961 | NCBI WGS metagenome assembly SWCA01 (sample SAMN10267275, study PRJNA491770) | bioreactor metagenome | isolation source: DHS bioreactor inoculated with | place: Japan: off Shimokita Peninsula | reverse complement strand
CCTGTCACGCCGGGGGTCGCGGGTTCGAGTCCCGTCAACCGCGCCACTTTTCCATGAAATGCGAGATGATCCGATGCGCGCCCGGCTGCTTGCCTTCCTCGACCAGTTTCCGCTTCTCTATGCCGTGCTGATTGCGCTCACCCTCGGCCTCGCGCCGTTCACCCCGGTGCCGCATATCTGGGAAAAGCTGGGGATGCTGGCGACCGGCACGCTCACCCGGCCGATCGACATTTTCGATCTGGCGCTGCACGGCCTGCCCTGGCTGCTGCTGATCGCCAAGCTGGCGCGGATGGCGCGGCAGCGCAGCCAGAGCTGACCGCGCCCCCCTCTTTTCTTTGGTCCCGAAATACCTCGGGGGTGCGGGGGCAGCGCCCCCGCTCCGGCCCTCAGCCCTTGCCCGACAACGCCGCGAGGATGCGCGCCCAGCTGCGCATCCCCTTGTGGAAGCTTTCGAGGTCGTATTTCTCGTTCGGCGAATGGATCTGGTCGTCGTCGCGGCCAAAGCCGATCAGCATCGAACTCATTCCCAGAACATCCTGAAAATGCCCGGCAATCGGGATCGAGCCGCCGGAGCCGATGAAGGCCGCCTCCATCCCCCATTCGGCGCTCAACGCCTTGCGGGCGGTCTCGAATTCGGGCGCGTCGGTGGGCATCCGGCTGGCGGGCGCACCGTGGCCGTTGGGAAACTCGGCCGTCACATCCGCTGGCAGCCGGTCTTCGACATGGCGCACGAAGGCGGCGTGGATCTTCTCGGGGTCCTGGTCGCCGACGAGGCGAAAGCTCACCTTGGCGCGGGCCTGCGCCGGCAACACCGTCTTGAAGCCTTCGCCGGTATAGCCGCCGGTGATGCCGTTGACCTCCGCCGTGGGCCGCGCCCAGAGCTTTTCGAGCGGCGTGCGGTCGGGCTCGCCGAAGGGCACCGACAGGCCGATATCGCCGAGGAAGCGGCCATGATCGAAGGCCAGCGCCTGCCATTGGGCCCGGATCTCGTCGGGCAGTTCGGGCACATCGTCGTAGAACCCCTTGAGGGTGACGCGCCCGTTCTCGTCGTGCAGATCGGCCAGCGCCCGGGTGAGCACGTGGATCGGGTTGGCGGCCAGCCCGCCATACATGCCCGAATGCAGATCGCGGCTGGCGGCCTTCACGATCACCTCTTCGGCGAGCAGGCCTCGCAACTGGGTGGTGATCGCCGGCACCTTGCCGTCAAACAGCCCGGTATCGCAGATCATGGCGAAATCGGCCTTCAGCTCTTCGGCGTTCTCTTTCATGAATGGCACCAGTGAGGGCGACCCCGATTCCTCCTCGCCTTCGAGGAAAATGGTGATCTTGCAGGGCAGATCGCCGGTTTCGGCCACCCAGGCGCGCATCGCCTCGATGAAGGTCATCAGCTGGCCCTTGTCGTCGGACGTGCCGCGGCCGCGGATCACCCGGCCCTTCGGCGTGTCTTCGATCGCAGGCTCGAAGGGCGGGGCGTCCCACAGTTCCAGCGGATCGACCGGCTGCACGTCGTAATGGCCGTAGAACAGCAGGTGCGGGGCGCCGTTGCCGCCATGGGCCACCACCATCGGATGGCCCGGTGTCGGGCGTTTGGAGGCGTCGAAGCCGATCGAGGCGAGGTCGTCCACCAGCCAGTCGGCGGCGGCGTCGCAGTCGGCCTTGAAGGCGGGGTCGGTCGAGATCGAGCTGATCCGCAGCAGCGCCATCAGGCGCTCAAGGGCGGGGTCGAGGCCGGCATCGAGGCGCGCGAGAACGGGGTCGAGGGTCATGGTTGTCTCCTGTCAGTCGGCGAAAACCGTATCAGACCGGCGCGCACTGTCCAGACGGGGTGGCGAGGCCCGGCGCGAGGCACTATGTTTGGCCGCGAACACGTGACAAGGAGACGGGAATGCGTGGTTTTGTGAAAGCGGCGGCGCTCGGCCTGGCGGTCCTGGCAGCGGCCCCGGCAGCGGCCGAGCCGATGGATGCGGCGAAGGCCAGGGCGATGCTGTTCGCGCCCTCGGGAATGATGTTCTACGCGATCGAGCCGACCGGGCTGGACGACGAGGCGGCGGCCAAGGTGGCGGCGCTGCAAGAGGGCATGGCCGAGCGGATGGACGCTTTCGAGCAGGGCGGCTACGGTTATTATGGCGCGATGGCAGTGCCCACCGGTGTGGCGCTTACCCCGGAATCGCTCGTCGTCGTCGCCGGTCTGCACAGCGCCGGGGCGGCGCAGATCGCCGCGGTCGACGAGTGCAGGAAGGCGCATGGCGGTGCCTGCGCGGCGGTCGGGCTGATGTTGCCCAACAAATACGAGGCGCGCGATTTCACCTTGTCGGCAGCGGCAACCGCCGGGGTCGAGGCCGCGTTTGGCAGCGGTGAGGGTCCGCAATACTTGGCCCAGAGCGTGACCACGGCGGGCTTCGCGGTGGCCAAGGGGCAGGGCGCCGACGCCGCTGCGCTCAAGGCCTGCAACGAGGCCTCTGCCGGGCGCAACGATTGCGTGATCGCGCTGGTCGAGGAATAAAAAAGGGATGCGCAGAGCGGTCCGGGGCTGTTATCTGGACTCATTCCAGCACTTGATATAGGTCAAGGCCCGATCTGCGGCATTTCGTATCTAGGAAATCCAATACGTTTACCGATCTGCCAGTTTTGTGTAAATGCAGATGACCAGACCTTGCCGGGGGAGTACGCGCGTGAACTACGAAGCCAAACTGGACGAAGCGCTGGGGCGTTTGCACGAAGAAGGCCGTTACCGGGTTTTCATTGATATCGAGCGGGAGAATGGCAATTTTCCCCACGCCACGTGGTCGCGCCCCGATGGCACCCAGCAACCGGTCACGATCTGGTGTGGCAACGACTATCTCGGCATGGGTCAGCACCCGGCAGTGCTCGCCGCGATGCACGAGGCGCTCGACGCCACCGGCGCCGGCTCGGGCGGCACCCGCAACATTTCCGGCACCACCGTCTATCACAAGCGGCTCGAGGCCGAGTTGGCCGATCTGCACCGCAAGGAAGCGGCGCTGCTGTTCACCTCCGCCTATATCGCCAACGACGCCACGCTGAGCACGCTGCCCAAGCTGTTCCCCGGCCTGATCATCTATTCCGACGAGCTCAACCACGCCTCGATGATCGAGGGGGTGCGCCGCAATGGCGGCGCCAAGCGGATCTTCCGCCACAACGACGTGGCGCATCTGCGCGAGCTGCTTGCCGCCGACGATCCCGACACGCCCAAGCTCATCGCCTTTGAATCGGTCTATTCGATGGATGGCGATTTCGGCCCGATCAAGGCGATCTGCGATCTCGCCGACGAATTCGGCGCGCTGACCTATATCGACGAGGTGCACGCGGTCGGCATGTATGGCCCGCGCGGCGCCGGCGTGGCCGAGCGCGACGGGCTGATGGGGCGGATCGACATTATCAACGCCACGCTGGCCAAGGCCTACGGCGTGATGGGCGGCTATATCGCCGCGAGCGCGAAAATGGTCGACGCGATCCGCTCTTATGCGCCGGGCTTCATCTTCACCACCTCGCTGGCCCCGGTCATCGCGGCGGGGGCGGCGGCCTCGGTCAAGCATCTGAAATCCGATCAGGCGCTGCGCGACAAGCAGCAGACCCAGGCGAAGATTCTCAAGACCCGGCTGAAAGGCCTCGGCCTGCCGATCATCGACCATGGCAGCCATATCGTGCCGGTGATCGTGGGCGATCCGAAACACACCAAGCAGCTCTCCGACATGCTGCTCGACCAGTATGGAATCTACGTCCAGCCGATCAACTTTCCGACCGTGCCGCGGGGCACCGAACGGCTGCGGTTCACGCCCTCGCCGGTGCATGGCCCCGACGAGATGGACAAGCTGGTGCGCGCCCTCGACGAACTCTGGGCACAATGTGCGCTGAATCGCGCCGAGCTATCCGCCTGATCGCCTTCTGAGTGTGCATGGGCGCTTGCGCTATGTTATGAAACCCCTCAAGAGGACGTCAGATCGAAGAATCGGCGGTGCACAGAAGGGGCTTGTGCAAGTTGTGGGGATACAGCGAAAAAGGACATCGGGCATGATCGGGCGGTGGGTTTCACCCAAGATCAGCGAACAGGATGAAGCGCCCGGCGGGTTCGATTCCTACGATGTGCGGCTTGGAGACGTGATGCGCGGCGAACGCGCGACGCTTGGCAAGTCCCTGCTCGACGTGCAGCGCGAGCTGAAGATCAAGGCCACCTATATTTCCGCGATTGAAAACGCCGATATGAAGACGTTCGAAACGCCTTCGTTCATTGCCGGTTACGTGCGCTCCTATGCGCGCTATCTCGGGATGGACCCGGAATGGGCGTTCGAGGCGTTCTGTCGTGAATCGGGGTTTCGACCCACCCATGGCCTCGCCCCGCAGGTGAAGACCCAGGCCGACAAGCGCCCGGCCCCCATCGGCGATCCGCTTGCCAACCCCAATGCCAGCTTCGTGCCGCGCCCGACCTCGATCTTCGAAGGCATCGAGCCCGGCGCAGTCGGCTCGGTCGCGATGCTGATCGCGCTGGTCGGGGTGCTCGGTTTTGGCGGCTGGTCGGTGTTGAAAGAGATCCAGAAAGTTGAGTTCGCCCCGGTCGAACAGGCCCTGGGCGTGATGGAAGAGCTGCCCCAGCTCGGTAACAGCCAGGGCCCCGAGGCGCTGACGGTCGCCGATGGCGGGGCCGGTGCGGTGGTCAGCCCGCCAACCTCCGAAGCGCTTGACCGGCTCTATCGCCCCGAAGCGCTCGACGTGCCGGTGCTGATTGCCCGCGATGGGCCGATTTCCACCCTCGACCCGTCCGAGGTGGGGATGCTCGCCGCGGCCGACACCAAACCGCTGGGCGCCCGCCCGGCCGAGCCGGACACCGCCGAACTGGTCGTCGCCGAAGCCATGGGCACCGCCGCGCCGGGTGCGGTGCGGGTCTTTGGCCCCGATGCCCCGGAAGTGGCGATCTTTGCCGTGCGCCCGTCCTGGGTGCGGGTCCAGTCCGCCGACGGTTCGGTGATTCTCGAAAAGATCCTCGATGCCGGCGAGCAATACGTGCTGCCGAACATGGAAAGCCCGCCGGTGCTGCGCACCGGCAATGCCGGATCGGTCTATTTCGCGGTGAATGGCAGCGCCTTCGGCCCGGCCGGCGAGGGCGCGTCGGTGGTCAAGAACATCGCGCTCGCCCCCGAGGCGCTGACCGAGAGCTTCGCGGTCGCCGATGTGACGGCCGATCAGGCGCTGGCCGATTTCATCGCCGTCGCCGAGGCCGAGCGGCAGTAATCCGTTCCCCGTTCGAGCGCCGTCCCGCCCGCTGCCGTGGCGCATGCCCCGGTCACGTGGTCTTGCCTTGTTCCCCGGTCTCGCGCGCGTTATCCCTTGCGCAAACCATTCCGAGGCGAGAGAGCGATGAGCCATAACCCGATCCGTCCCTGGCGCGATATCGAGCGCCGCAAGTCCCGCCAGATCATGGTCGGCAACGTGCCGGTGGGCGGCGACGCCCCGATCGCGGTGCAGACGATGACCAACACCGACAGCGCCGACGTGAAGGCCACGCTGGCGCAGATCCAGGCGGCGGCCGAGGCGGGCGCCGATATCGTCCGGGTCTCGACCCCGGATCAGGCGGCGACCAGGGCGCTGAAAGAGATCGTGGCCGAAAGCCCGGTGCCGATCGTGGCCGACATCCATTTTCACTACAAGCGCGCCATCGAGGCGGCCGAGGCGGGGGCTGCCTGCCTGCGCATCAATCCCGGCAATATCGGCTCGCCCGAGCGGGTGAAGGAAGTGATCCGCGCCGCCAAGGACCACGGCTGCTCGATCCGCATCGGCGTCAATGCCGGTAGCCTCGAGAAGCATCTGCTTGAAAAATATGCAGAACCTTGCCCCGAAGCGATGGTGGAAAGTGGCCTCGACCATATCCGCATTCTCGAAGACAACGACTTCCGCGACTACAAGATCAGCGTAAAGGCGTCGGACGTATTTCTCGCCGCCGCCGCCTATCACGGCATCGCCGAAGCCACCGATGCGCCGATCCACCTTGGCATTACCGAGGCGGGCGGCTTCGTTTCCGGCACGATCAAGTCGGCCATCGGCCTTGGCAACCTGCTCTGGGCCGGGATCGGCGACACCATCCGGGTGAGCCTCTCCGCCGACCCGGTGGAAGAGGTGAAGGTCGGCTACGAGATCCTCAAATCGCTGGGCCTGCGCCATCGCGGCGTCAACATCATCTCCTGCCCGTCCTGCGCGCGGCAGGGCTTCAACGTGATCGAAACCGTCGCCGCGCTGGAACAGCGGCTGGCCCATATCCACACATCGCTGAGCCTGTCGATCATCGGCTGCGTGGTGAACGGGCCGGGCGAGGCGCTGATGACGGATGTCGGCTTCACCGGCGGCGGCGCCGGTCATGGCATGATCTACATGGCGGGCAAGCAGGACCACCGGCAGGACAATGAAGGCATGATCGACCATATCGTCGAACTGGTCGAAAAACGCGCCGCCCAGATCGAGGCGGAAGCCGAGGCCGAGGCCGAGGCTGCCGGGGGCTGAGCCGCCCGGCCCAAGATCGTTTCACCCAGATAAGAAAGGCCGCCCCGAGAGGCGGCCTTTGTCGTTCTATCTCAAAGACTTCACTGCTTGCCTTCGCGCAGTTCCGCCACGATCTGCTGCATTCCGTCCAGCGGCACGTAGCCGCGCAGAAGCTGGTCTTCCATCACGAAGGTCGGGGTGCCGGTGATCTGCAACCGCCCCGCCAGCGCGTGATTCTCGCCGATGATCGTGTCGACCTGCGGATCGGTCATGCCCGCCGCGATGGCGCCGCCGTCAAAGCCCAGATCGTCGGCAAGCCCGGTCAGGCTGGCCTCGGTCATGCTGCCGCGCATCGTCATCATCGCATCATGCAACGCGCCATAGGCGTCCTCGCCCGCAACCAGCTGCGCCGAGACCGCGAAGCGCGAGGCCAGCAGGCTCTCTTCGCCAAGTATCGGGAATTCCTTGTAGATGATGCGGATATTGCCGTCCTGCTCGATCAGGGTTTGCAATTCCGGGTAGGCCTTGCGGCAATAGCCGCACTTGTAGTCGACGAATTCGACGAAGGTGATATCGCCGTCCGGGTTGCCGCCGATATGGCTGAACCCGTCGTTGAAGATCGCTTCGGCGTTCACCGTGACCAGCGAGGCGTCGTTGGCGACCTGTTCGGCCGCCTGCTTGCGCTCTAGCACCGCGACCGCCTCCATGATCACCTCGGGATTCTCCAGCAGATAGGCGCGCACTTCCTCGCGGAAGGCGGCGCGCTCGTCGCCAGACATCGCCTCGACGTCGAAGGCAAGGGCCGGGGTGGCGGCGAGCCCGGCGGCAAGCGCGAGGGCGGGAAGGTAACGGCGGATCATGGGCACTCCGATCTGGCGGTTTGTTTGCGTTGCATCGGGACTTAGCCGCCGGGGCCGCAGGGCACAACCGCGTCGCTCGGTCGCGGGTTGACCTTTCGCCCCCGAGGGGGCACCCCGGTTTCAGGCAAGACTAGCGAGGACGATATGCGGGCTTCAAGGCGTTCCGAGGTTGATCCCTTCATTGTGATGGACGTGATGGAGGCGGCGCGGGCCGCCGAGGCGGCGGGGCGCCACATCATCCACATGGAAGTGGGTCAGCCCGGCACCCCGGCGCCGGCCGCCGCGCGGGCGGCGCTGGCACGCGCGATGGAGGCCGGGCCGCTGGGCTACACCGTTGCCCTCGGCCTGCCGGAGCTGCGCGCCCGGATCGCCCGGCTCTATGCCGACTGGTATGGCGTCGATCTCGACCCGGCCCGCGTTGTGGTCACCCCCGGCTCGTCGGGGGCCTTCATCCTCGCTTTCACCGCCCTGTTCGACAGTGGCGACCGGGTGGGGCTCGGCGATCCCGGCTATCCCTCCTATCGCCAGATCCTCTCGGCGCTTGGCTTCACCCCGGTGGGCATCCAGACCGCGGCGGCGAACCGGTTCCAGCCGGTGCCGGGCGATCTGCCCGACGGTCTTGCCGGGCTGATGGTGGCCAGCCCCGGCAACCCGACCGGCACGATGCTCGACCACGAGGCACTGGGCGCACTGGTGGCGGCGACGCAAGAGCGCGGCATCAGCCTGATCTCGGATGAAATCTACCACGGCTTGCATTACGGCGCGCGCGGGGTGAGCGCGCTGGAACTTACCGACGATGTCTATGTCATCAATTCGTTCTCGAAATACTTCTCGATGACCGGCTGGCGCGTCGGCTGGATGGTGGTGCCTGAGGACCATGTGCGCCTCGTCGAGCGGATCGCGCAGAACATGTTCATCTGCCCGCCCCATGCCAGCCAGGTCGCGGCCCTCGCCGCGCTCGAGTGCACCGACGAACTGGAGGCCAACCGGGTGGTCTATGCCCGCAACCGGGCGCTGATGCTCGACGGGTTGCCGAAGGCCGGATTCGACAGGATCGCGCCGCCCGATGGCGCTTTCTACATCTATGCCGACGTGTCGGATCTGACCGATGACAGCCGCGCCTTCGCCGCCGAGATCCTCGCGCGCGCCGGTGTGGCGGTCACGCCGGGGCTCGATTTCGATCCCGTGCGCGGTCACCGCACGCTGCGCTTTTCCTATGCACGGGCGACGGCGGATATCGAGGACGGGCTGGCGCGGCTCAACGCCTTCATGGCCGCGCGCGGATGAGCTGCCTTGGACTTTCATCTTGCCGAAAATATCCCGAGGTCCGGGGCAGCGCCCCGGTCCTCCCGCCTGCGCTCGGGCGCGGACGGGGCTAGGCAAGGGCCGCGCTCCCGTTATAGTCGCCCCCAAAAAAGGATCACCACCTTGAGGCGCATTCTCCTTTCCGTCCTGCTGGCGCTGACCGCGCTCGCATCCATGCCCGCAACGGCGCAGCAGGCGCTGACCGGCCTTGCCCGGCTCACCGGCGAGGGGGCCACGCTCGACGAGCGCAACGGCCGGCTGGAAGTGCGGCTGGAGATGACGCAGACGGTGCCATGGCGGGTGTTTACCCTCGATGCGCCGCCGCGCGTGGTGCTCGATCTGTCGGAACTGGATTGGACCGGGTTCGATGCTGCGGCGCTGGCCACCGGGGTGCGCCGGGTCTCGGCGCTGGCGGCGGGCACTTACCGGCCCGGCTGGTCGCGGATGGTGATCGAACTGGCCGGGCCGATGGCCGTGGCCGAAGCGGGAATGACCACCGCCAACGATGGCGCGGTGCTTGCCCTGCGCCTCGAAGACAGCGACGCCGACAGCTTCGCCGCCGCGGCCGGCGCGCCCGAGAGCGCGCTGTTTCGGCTCACCGATGGCGCCGCGCTGCCCGCCCGGCCGCGCCCGCGCGGGCAGGGGCCGCTGACGGTGGTGATCGACCCCGGCCATGGCGGGATCGACCCCGGCGCCGAGCGCGGCGGGGTGCGCGAGGCCGACCTGATGCTGGCCTTCGCGCGCGAGCTCAAGGAGGTGCTGCTGCGCGCGGGCAATATCAACGTGGTGCTGACCCGCGACGACGACGTGTTCGTGCCGCTGGAAAGCCGCGTGACCATCGCGCGGCGGGCCGGGGCGGACGTGTTCCTGTCGCTCCATGCCGATGCGCTGGCCGAAGGCCGGGCCCATGGGGCGACGGTCTATACCCTGTCGCAAGAGGCGTCGGACGAGGCCTCGGAAAAGCTCGCCGAACGCCATGACCGGGCCGACCTGCTGGCCGGGGTCGATCTTTCGCAGGCCGATGACGCGGTGGCGCTGGTGCTGATGGACATGGCCCGGACCGAGACCGCGCCGCGCTCCGAAGCCCTGGCCGATGCGCTGGTCGAGGGGATCTATTCCGCCACCCAGTCGACCTACAAGTCGCCCCGGCTTCAGGCCGGGTTTTCAGTGCTGAAAGCGCCCGATATTCCCTCGGCGCTGATCGAGCTGGGGTTTCTCTCGTCCGAGCGCGATCTAGCCAAGCTCACCGATCCCGACTGGCGCAGGCAGGCCGCGCTCGGCATCCGCGATGCGCTGCTCTACTGGGCGATCGAAGACGCGGCGGCGGCGGAGCGGCTGCGCAAGTAGTGCGGCCTCAGCTTTCGTCGTCCTGCGGTCGCATCACCAGCCAGATCAGCGCCGCACCGGCCAGGGCCAGGAACGGCACCATGGTGAGGTTGACCGCGATCCAGCCGTCCTGCGCGTCGCCGCCGGTGCAGTTCATCAGCCCACCCGAGCCGAGCGAGGCGAGGGTGACGCCGCCGAAAACCAGCATGTCGTTCACGCCCTGAATCCGGCCACGCTCATAGCTCTCATGAGCGCCCGCGAGCATCGTCGTCGCGCCGATGAAGCCGAAGTTCCAGCCGATGCCGAGCAGCACGAGGGCGATGAAGAAGTTCTCAAGCTCGACGCCGGTGAGCGCCACGAAGCCCGCCAACGCCACGATCACCAGCCCGAGGGCCGAGATCTTGCGCGCGCCGAAGCGGGCGATCAGATGCCCGGTGAAGAAGCTGGGCACATACATCGCCAGCACATGGGCGGTGACGATATCGGCGGCGGTGCCGGTATCGAAGCCGCAGCCGACCACCGCCAGCGGGGTCGAGGTCATCACCAGGTTCATCAGCGCGTAGGAGACCATGGCGATGATGATCGACACGCCGATCACCGGGGTTTTCAGCAGTTCCATCGTCGACCGCCCGGCAGGGTGGCCGGCCTCGGCCTGCGCCTCGGGTTTGGGAATGTCGACGGCGGTGAAGATCAGCGCGCCAAAGAGGTTGAGCACGATCACCACCAGGTAGGTGCCGAGGAAGGGCACGATGGTGGCTTCGGCGGTGAGCTTGACCAGCTGCGGCCCGACCACGGCGGAGGCAAGCCCGCCGGCCATCACGTAGGAGATTGCCTTGGGCCGGAACGCGTCCGAGGCGGTATCGGCGGCGGCGAAGCGGAAGAAGCCCTGTGCCGACTGGTAGAAGCCGGTGAAGAACGCGCCGACGAGAAACAGCGCGAAGCTGGACTGGAGCAACGCATAGGCCCCGATGATGGCCCCCAGGGTGCCGCCCGCCGCGCCCAGCCAGAAGCCCGCGCGCCGCCCGTAGCGGCCCATGAACCAGCTCATCGGGTTGGCGATCAGGGTGTTGGCGAGCACGGTGAGCGAGATCGGCAGCGTCGCCCAGCACGGGTTCGGCGCCAGCGACATGCCCGCCAGCCCGGCGATGGTGAAGATCATCGGCATCTGCGCCCCGACGACCGCTTGCGCGATCACCAGCACGATCACGTTGCGCTTGGCGCGGGCGTCGTCGATGAGGGTGTGGTGCGTTGTCATTGCGGTTTGCTACCCGCACCGGCAGGCGAAGAAAAGCCCCGGTCGATCAGGTGCGCGAACGAGCCGCAGACGTGGCCTTGAACCAGCCCCATCGGCCCGAGCGCCGTGCCCTCGGCATCGCTCGCGGCAAAGAGCGGCGTGCCCTCGGCCCTGAGGGTGGTGGCGTAGTGGAATTCATGCGCCCGCCAGCGGCCCGGCAACGGGCCCTCGCGGGCCTCGACATGGCGGTAGCCCAGATGCAGGCGGCGGGCGGCAAAGCTGGTTTCCAGATCGAGCAGGCCGAGCATTTCGTGGCGGCGGCCCTCGGCGTCGGTCAGCGCCGTGCCGAGCACCATGTAGCCACCGCATTCGCCATAGATCGGGCAGGTCGCGGCGCGCATCGCGGCCTTGAAGGTGGCGGCGGCGGCGAGGTCGGCGGCGTGCAGTTCGGGGTAGCCACCAGGCAGGAAGATGAAATCCGCCGCTCCGTCCGGCGCCTCGTCGGCGAGCGGCGAGAACGGCAGGATCTCGGCGCCGTGACTGCGCCAGTCGTCAAGGATATGCGGATAGGCGAAGGCGAAAGCGCGGTCCGCGGCCACGGCAATGCGCTGGCCCGGCGGGGCGAGGCGCTGCGGCGCGCCGGGTGCGGGCAGGGGCGCGGCGAGGGCCGCCAGCGCGTCGAGGTCGATGGCGGCGACCACCGCCTCGGCCACGCGGTCGAGCCAGGGGTCGAGGTCGGCACGCTCGCCGGCCTGCACCAGCCCGAGATGGCGTGACGGGTGGTCGAGCCCGGCGGTGCGGTGGAGCGCGCCCAGCACCGGCAGGCCCAGCGGCGCGAGGGCCGCGCGTAGCATCGCCTCGTGGCGCGGGCTGCCGACCTTGTTGAGAATCACCCCCGCCACGCGCACCTGCGGGTCATGCCCGGCAAAGCCCGCCACCAGCGCGGCCACGCTCTGGGCCATGTGGGCGGCGTCGACCACCAGCACCACCGGCAGGCCGAGCTGGCGGGCAAGATCGGCGGTTGCGCCGCGCCCGTCCGGCGGCGCGCCGTCGAACAGGCCCATCGCGCCTTCGATCAGCAACAGCCCGTCGCCCGCCGCCAGCGCGCGTATCCGGTCTTGCGTCATCGCCCAGGCATCGAGATTGGGGCAGGGCCGGTGGCAGGCGGCTTCGTGAAAGCGCGGGTCGATATAGTCGGGGCCGGATTTTGCCCCGCGCACCGCGATGGCGCGGCGATGAAAGGCGCGCAGCAGCCCCAGCGTGAGCGTGGTCTTGCCGCTGCCCGAGCCGGGCGCGGCGAGGATCAGCCCGCGCCCGGTCACCCGCGCTCCGCCGGGCCAAGGCCGAGCGGGTCGGTATCGCGCAAGGGCTTGCCCGCCGCCAGGGCCTGCCAGTCGAGCGCGGCGCGCATCAACGCAGCATCGCCGACGCAGACGATGGCGGGCGCGCCGATCCCGGCAGCGGCGGCGTCCTCGGCGGCGGTGGCAAGCGTGGTTTCCAGCACCCGCTGCTCGGGCGTCGAGGCGCTTTGCACGATGGCCACAGGCGTGTCGGCCCCGCGCCCCGCCGCGATCAGCCTTGCGGTGATCTCGCCGAGATTGCGCATCGCCATGTAGATCACGATCACCGCCGAGCCGCGCGCGATGGCGTTCCAGTCGAGCGCGGGGGCGCGGCCCGAAGCATCGTGGCCGGTGACGAAGGTAACAGAGGCGTTCACGTCGCGGTGGGTGACCGGGATACCGGCATAGGCCAGCCCGCCGATCCCCGCCGAGATGCCGGGCAGGATGCGGAACGGCACGCCATGCTGGGCCAGTGTCTGTGCCTCTTCGCCGCCGCGCCCGAAGACGAAGGGATCGCCGCCCTTGAGCCGCAGCACCCGCTTGCCGGCGCGGGCAAGGGCGACGAGCTCAAGCGAGATGTCGCGCTGCTTGGGCGAGGCGGTGCCGCCGCGCTTGCCCATGTCGATCCGGTCGGCGCCGGGATTGGCCCAGTCGAGAATCGCAGGCGCCACCAGCGCGTCATGCACGACCACGTCGGCCTGGCGCAGCGCGTTCAACCCGTGAAGCGTGAGCAGGCCGGGATCGCCGGGACCGGCACCCGCGAGCCAGACCCAGCCGGGCAGCATCTCCGGCCAGTCGCCGGGGGGAAGAGAAGACTGATTCATGTCGGTGTTTATGGCGCGGGCCGGGCCGGGGGGCCAGCCCCCCGTCACCCCGCAGGGGTGCATCCAGGAGCGGGGGCGTTCTGGGTTTGAGCGGAGACACCCCGCCAAGGCGGTTCGCTCCGTGTTGAACCGCAAACGACGGATGGGTCACGCTCCGGAGCCCCCGGGATATTTCCGGCAAGATGAAACGGCAGTTGTTGGCGCTCGCGCGACCTCTATGATCGCGGGCCATGGAGACGCCGCCCAAAAAGCTGCGCCGGGGCTGGACCACCGGCGCCTGCGCCACCGCTGCCACCAAGGCGGCGCTGGAGCGTTTGTGGGGCGGTGCCTTTCCCAAGGCCGTGCGCATCACCCTGCCGCGTGGCGAGCGGCCGCTTTTCGAGGTGGCGCATATCGCCGAGGGCGCGGGCTGGGCCGAGGCTGGAATCGTCAAGGACGCGGGCGACGACCCCGACGTGACCCACGGCGCGCTGATCGTGGCGCGGGTGCGCGCCGGCGGGGCGGGTGTGACCTATCGTGCGGGCGAGGGCGTGGGCATCGTGACAAGGCCGGGCCTGCCGATCGCGCCCGGTGAGCCTGCGATCAACCCGGTGCCGCGCCAGATGATGGCGCAGGTGGTGGCCGAACAGGCGGGACGGTTCGGGCAGGCGGGCAATGTCGAGATCACCGTGTCGATCCCCGGCGGTGCGGCGTTGGCGGCGAAAACCTGGAACCCGCGTCTTGGCATCGAGGGCGGGCTGTCGGTGCTGGGCACGACCGGGATCGTGCGGCCGTTTTCCTGCTCGGCCTGGATCGCCTCGATCCATCGTGGGGTGGACGTGGCGCGGGCCTCGGGCCTGTCTCACGTTGCAGGATGCACCGGGGCGACGAGCGAGCGGGCGGTGCAGGCGCTCTATGATCTGCCCGACCACGCGATGCTCGACATGGGGGACTTCGCCGGCGGGATGCTGAAATACCTCGGCAAACATCCGGTCGACCGGGTGACCATCGGCGGCGGTATCGGCAAGCTCACCAAGCTCGGGCAAGGGGCGATTGATCTGCATTCCGGGCGCAGTCAGGTCGACTTTGCGCGGCTCGCGGCGCTGGTCGGCGACGACCGGGTGAGGGAGTGCAATACCGTTCTGGAAGCCTATGAAATTGTTGGACAACCGCTCGCCGACGCGGTGGCGATGCAGGCGCTGGAGGCGGTGCGGGCGCGCTTCGGAACGGCGATAGGGTTTGACGTGGTGGTGGTCGGCCGGGAGGGCGCGGTGATTGCGCGGGCGGGGCCGTGAAGCTGTTGCTGCTGGCGGGCACCTCGCAAGCGCGGGCGCTGGCGGTGCGGCTGGCGGGCGATCCCCGCGTCGAGGTGATCGCCTCGCTGGCCGGGGCCACGCGCGATCCGGCGCCGCTGCCGGTGAAGACCCGCATTGGCGGATTCGGCGGTGAACGAGAGCAGGAAAAGTATATAAAAGACAACGATATTGATGCCGTTATTGATGCAACGCATCCATTTGCTGCGCGGATTTCGATCCGCACCCAGGCGCTCTGTGCCCGGCTTGGTCTGCCCTATCTGCAAATCCTGCGCCCCGGATGGTGCGCGCAGGACGGCGACAACTGGCGCGACGTTGCCGATGCAGCCGCAGCGGCGCGGGCAATTCCACCTGGTGCGGTGGTGTTTCTCGCCAGCGGGCGGCAAACGCTTGATGCCTTCACCGGGCGCGAGGATGCAGCATTGTATCTGCGCCAGATCGACCCGCCCTCCGCCCCGTTCCCGCTGCCCAGAGGCGGCTATGTAATCGGCAAACCACCGTTTCCCGTGGCGGATGAAGTGAGACTTTTCAAAGAATTGGGCGTTGATCTTCTGGTGGCGAAGGATGCGGGCGGACGGGCCGGAGCGAAGCTGGAGGCGGCGCGCGCGCTTGGCCTGCCGGTGCTGATGATCCGCCGACCGGCCCAGCCGCCCGGCGACAAGGCGGTGAGCGTCGAGGCGGCGCTGGCCTGGCTGGAGCGCCATCTGTGAACGGCTTGATCGAGACCGAGGCCGATATTGCCGACGGGGTCGCGGCGCTGATCCGGCTTGAGCCGCGGTTCGGCTTGGCAAGGGCGGCGGTCGAGCACGTTCCGCTGCGGCGCAACCCGGACGGATTTGGCCCGCTTCTGCGGCTGATCGTCGGGCAACAGGTCTCGACCGCCTCGGCGGCGGCGATCTGGGCGCGGCTGGAGGCGGCGGGGCTCGACACCGAAGGCGCGGTTGCCGCCGCGCCGCAGGACGTGCTGTGCGGCCACGGCCTCAGCCGCCCCAAGGCGCGCTATGCCCATGCGCTGGCGGCGGCGCGGCTCGACTATGCCGGGCTTGCCGATCTGTCCGACTCGGCGGTGATCGCCAGGCTGATCGCGGTGCCGGGGGTCGGGCGCTGGACGGCGGAGGTCTACGCCATGCTGTCGCTGGGGCGGGCGGATGTGTTTGCGCCGGGCGATCTCGCCCTGCAACAGGCGGCGGCAGTGCTGTTCGGACGCAACGCCCGGCCCCGCGAGGCCGATCTGCGCGCGATGGCCGCGGACTGGTCGCCGTGGCGGGGCGTTGCGGCCCGGCTGCTCTGGGCTTATTACCGGGTGATTACAACGAGGGAGGGGATGGCGCCATGACGCGCGAGCTTCAGTTCAAACGCCGGCCGGCGGTATCGGGTGAAACGAAATCCGTGGTGGTGTTCCTGCACGGTTACGGCGCCGATGGCGACGATTTGCTGGGGCTGGCCGATCCGCTCGGCCCGCATATGCCCGACACGGTCTTCATCGCGCCCGACGCGCCGCAGAAATGCGCTGGCGCGCCGAACGGCTTTCAGTGGTTCCCGATCCCGTGGATCGACGGCTCAAGCGACGAAGACGCCAGCGAGGCGGCGTTGCAGGCGGTCAAGGACGTGGATGCCTTCATCACCCAGGTGCTGGCGCAGGAGGGCGTGGGGCCGGACAAGCTGGTGGTGTTCGGGTTTTCGCAAGGGGCGATGCTGGCGCTGCGGGCGCTGCCGCTGCGCGATCTGCCGGTGGCCGGGATCGTCGCCTGTTCGGGCCGGTTGCTCGACCCCGAGAGCTTCGCCGAGACGGTGCTGAGCAGGCCGCCGGTGCTGCTGATGCATGGCGATCAGGACGAGGTGGTGCCGCCGGGCCATTTCAACGAGGCCGGGCAGGCGCTGGAGGCGGCCGGGTTCGAGACCTTCGGACACGTGATGGAAGGCACCGGCCATGGCATCGCCCCGGATGGGCTGTCGGTGGCGCTGAGCTTCATGATGGCCAAGCTCGGGATCGAGCCGCAAGACGGGTGACGGCGCGCGGCGGTGGTGCCCTCGGTGACCTGTCGCGCGCCCCTCGCGCTGCGCAAATGTCATGGTCCGCCGGGCTTGCCGGGCCAGATCATGGGACTTGTCAGGCTCGGCAAACCAGATATTGTCTGCCCATGCATGATGACGGGGCGGGGTTCCTCGCCCTGATACCAACGTGGCACAGGGTGAAGGCGGCTTAGCCAATCATGGACGGCGATTTCCGGCAAAGTTTCGTGCGTGAGCAGGCCAATCCGAAAGCGCATCCGGCCCTGGTGTTGAACGCGGATTGCCGCCCGCTTTCCTATTATCCGCTGTCGCTCTGGCCCTGGCAGGAGGCGGTCAAGGCTGTGTTTCTCGACCGGGTCAACATCCTTGCCGAATATGACGAGGTGGTGCATTCGCCGTCGATGGAAATCCGCATTCCCTCGGTGGTGGTGCTCAAGGACTACGTCAAGCCGCAGAAGCGGGTCGCCTTCACCCGGTTCAACCTGTTCCTGCGCGATGATTTCCGATGCCAGTATTGCGGCGCCACCGGCGATCTGACCTTCGACCACGTGGTGCCACGGGCGCGCGGCGGGGTGACGAGCTGGGAAAACGTGGTCGCCGCCTGTTCCAGCTGCAACCTCAGGAAAGGCTCGAAATCGCTGCGCCAGACCGGGCTTGCCCTGCGCAAGGCCCCGCGCCAGCCCGGCGCGGAAGAGTTGCGCAACCAGGGCCGCAAGTTTCCGCCCGGCCACATGCACGCGAGCTGGATCGATTTTCTCTACTGGGACGCCGAGCTCGAGGCCTGAGGCCCGGCCGCATCGTCGTGCCAGTGAGTATTTCCGCCAAGAAAAAGGCGCACGGGCACATCCCGCTTCTTTGGTCGGCAAATACCTCGGGGGTCCGGGGGCAGCGCCCCCGGCCTTGTGATGACTCCCGCCGGAATGACGGGGTAATGCGCCATCAGCCGCGCCGCCGCCGTCCGCCGCGCCGGCCAGTCTTGGCCTCGCCGCCACCGGCGCTGTTATAGGCGATCCAGGCCGCGCCGTGGGCGTCGTTGTCGAGCAGCAGGTTGGCGGCGCGGATCGCTTCCATCTCGCGTCCCGGCTTGTAGCCGGTCGAGCCGAGACCGAAGAGGGTGACGAAGGTCTCGTCGTCGATATCCGCCGGCAGCACGATCCCGGCGGCCTCGACCTCGGCCTTCTTCTCGGCGATCCTGGCCTGGCTCACCGGCAGCGCCATCGGATTCATGATCGCGCTGGTCATGCCCGAGGCATAGGCCATCGGCAGGAACGCGGTGTTGATCCCGTGGCGGTTGGGCAGGCCGAAGGAGATGTTGGAGGCGCCGCAGGTGGTATTGACGCCAAGCTCGTCGCGCAACCGGCGCACCAGGGTGAACACCTGCTTGCCCGCCGTCGCCATCGCGCCGATCGGCATCACCAGCGGGTCGACCACGATATCATGGGCCGGAATGCCGAAATCGGCGGCACGTTCGACGATCTTTTTCGCCACCGCGAAGCGCACGTCGGGGTCTTCCGAGATCCCGGTATCGTCGTTCGAGATCGCCACCACCGGCACGTTGTATTTCTTGATCAGCGGCAGTACCCGCTCCAGCCGCTCTTCCTCGCCGGTGACGGAATTGACCAGCGGCCGGCCCTCGACGACCGCGAGACCGGCCTCGAGCGCACCGGGCACCGAGCTGTCGATGGCGAGCGGCACGTCGACCAGCCCCTGCACCAGTTCGAGGATCTTGCGCATCAGCGGCGGCTCGGTCTGGTTCGGATCGGGATTGGTGTTGAATACCACGCCGGCGTTGACGTCGAGCACGCTCGCCCCGGCCGCCACCTGCGCCACGGCATCGCGCTCTACGGTCGAGAAATCGCCGGCCTCCAGCTCGGCGGCGAGCTTCTTGCGGCCGGTCGGGTTGATGCGTTCGCCGATCACGCAGAACGGCTCGTCGAAGCCGATGGTGACGGTCTTGGACTTGCTTTCAAGAACGGTGCGGGTCATGGGGTCCTCTCTGGGGCAGTCGGGCTCAGGCCCGGCCCTCGTTGTCGATGAGCTGTTGCAGCCGGTCTTGGCTGTATTCGGCGTCGATCCGGGCGGCTTCGCTGGTGGCGAGGGCGGTGGGTTCGCCCGGCATGTCGACCGGGGCGGCCCGGCGCCACTGGCCGAGATAATCGTCGGTGCCCGCCAGTCCCGATTTCATCGCCGCGCGGTCGATCGCCTTTTCGAACCGCACCGGCAGGGGGCGCTTGGCCGCGGCACGGCCCTTGCCGACGATCACCTGCGCCGGGATATCGCGCCAGTAGACGACGGTGACTGCGGGCATCCTGTTCTCCTCCTGGCTCCCCATACGCGAGGCCACAACCGGCACACGCGCGAATTTCGACACCACAACGGTGGGAAGCGACCTTGCGCGCGATCTTTGCCAGTCAATGCGCACCGGGCCAAGGGGCAAGCGGATGAAAAAACTTCATGATGATCATGGCGCGGCCACAACGCTTGCCAGAGCCCTGCCGAGACCCTACTTTGAGAGCAACTCGATATGGAGGGCGTGTATCATGGCGCCCAAGCGCTCCGAAGGTGCGGGCGCGTTCCCGAAAGCGGTAGAACCACCCGCGCCCAAATTGCTGGACCCGGACAGCCTCTATGCTGCGCTGGATCTCGGCACCAACTCGTGTCGGATGCTGATTGCCCAACCCAAGGGCAGTCAGTTCCACGTTGTTGATTCTTTCTCCAAGTCCGTCAGCCTCGGGCAGGGACTGGGCGGCTCTGGCCGCTTGTCGCGCGCCTCGATGGCGCGCACGGTGCAGGCGTTGAAGATCTGCCAGCGCAAGCTCGCCAAGCACGATGTCGGCCATATGCGTCTGGTCGCCACCGAAGCCTGCCGCCGCGCCTCCAATGGCAGCAGCTTCATGGCCTATATCGAACGCGAGACCGGGCTGACCCTCGAGGTGATCAAGCCCGAAGAAGAGGCGATGCTCGCCGTCATCTCCTGCGCGCCGCTGGTCTCGACCCGGACCGAGCAATTGCTGGTGGTCGATATCGGCGGTGGCTCGACCGAACTGGTCTGGATCGACCTGGCGAGCGTGCCGCCGCTGGAGCGGCCACGGGCGCTGATGCGGCTGAAATCGGGGCTGAGGGGCGAATCCGGGCTGTTTCCCGCGGCGCGGGTGGTCGACTGGATCAGCGTGCCGCTTGGCGTGGCGACGCTGCGCGAGCAATTCGAGGATGTCGAGGACGATGCCGGGCGCTTCGCGCTGATGAGCTGGTATTTCGAGGAACAGCTTGGAGAGTTTTCGCCCTTCCACCGCGAGACCAAGCGCGAGGGCTTCCAGATCATCGGCACCTCGGGCACCGTCACCACGGTGGCGGCGACGCATCTGGGCCTCAAACGCTACGACCGCAACAAGGTCGACGGGCTGAGGATGACCTCCGACCAGATCGACCGGGTGATCCGCGGTTATCTGCGCGCCGGGCCCGAAGGGCGGCGGCGCGACCCGCGGATCGGCCGCGACCGGCAGGCGCTGATCATGCCGGGGGCGGCGATCCTGCAGGCGCTGCTGAGGATCTGGCCCACCGACCGGCTGAGCGTGGCCGACCGTGGCCTGCGCGAGGGGCTGCTCTATTCGCAGATGTCCTCGGATGGGGTTCTGGAAGACGGCACGTATTGATGGCGGGAAACAAGCGACAGAAGAACACCTCCGGGCGCGGCGAACGTGCCCTCAAGGTGAAGGTGAAGTCGGCGCGCGGGCGCAAGCTGTCGTCGACCCTGTGGCTGGAGCGCCAGCTCAACGATCCTTATGTCAAGCTCGCCCGGGCCGAGGGCTATCGTGGCCGCGCCGCGTTCAAGATCCTCGAGCTGGATGACCGCTTCGGCTTTCTCAGGCCGGGGGCGCGTGTGGTCGATCTGGGCTGCGCGCCGGGCGGCTGGCTGCAGGTGGCGGTGCGCCGCGTGAACGCGCTCGGCGACCAGCCCGGCAAGCCGCGCGGCACGGTGCTGGGCGTCGATCTGCAAGAGGTGGAGCCGGTGGCGGGCGCCGAGGCCCATGTGCTCGATTTCATGGCCGATGGCGCCGACGACCAGGTAAAGGCCTGGCTCGGCGGCAAGGCCGACGTGGTGATGTCGGACATGGCGGCCGCCAGCTCCGGCCACAAGCAGACGGACCATCTGCGCATCATCGCGCTTGGCGAGGCCGCGGCCTGGCTTGCCTTCGACGTGCTCGAAGACGGCGGCACCTTCGTCGCCAAGGTGCTCGCCGGCGGGGCCGAGGGCGATCTGCAAAAGCTGCTCAAGCAGAAGTTCACCAAGGTGATGAACATCAAACCGCCCGCGAGCCGGTCGGATTCGTCGGAAAAATTCGTGGTGGCGACGGGGTTTCGCGGCTAGGGGCGCGCGCCGGCCGCTCAGGCGTCGAGCATACCGAGTTCGACACCGCTGGTCACCATCGTCAGCACCCGGCCACGGTCGGTGTGACGGATGCTGTAGCCATAGCCGCGCAGGCGGTGCTGCCATTCGCGGTCCGAGAGGCAGACGCGGCGCTCCTGCAGGGCGAAGCTGAGGGCCTGGTTGGCGGCCGTGAGGCCGGTTTCGATCACATGCATTGTACTCACTCCCAAAACAGTCCGATTGGACGATGAGAAATGTGCACGTGGTTAATGGCAGGATTTTTGCCACAATCGGGCGCAGGCGGGGTCATTTTGCGATGGCAGGCGTCGGCGAAAGGCCCGCGATCGGGGCGCGCGCACCGGCTGCCCCCGCGCATCGTGCCATTGCTTTCCCGGAAGGGAAGTGGCGGAGAGACAGGGATTCGAACCCTGGGTCCCCGTAAAGGGACAACGGTTTTCGAGACCGCCCCGTTCGACCACTCCGGCACCTCTCCGCGGGGGTCTGGCGGCTGACATAATGCGGCCCGCGAGCCGGCGCAACCCATTTTTCCGGCGATCCCCCGCCGGGTCGCGGCGCGGGGCTTGTGAGGCTCTCGGGGCGCCCCTAGTTTGGTCCTCACGGGACCTGAGCCGAGGAGAGCAAGATGCAGGCGATACGGAATGTAACGGCGGTGCTCGTCGTGGCGGTGGCGGGGCTCTGGGCCACGGCCGTGGCGGCGGCCGACCGCGAGACGATGCGGCATTTTCTCGAAGTGACCGGCTTTGACGTGGCGATCACCTCGATGCAGCAGGGCGCGATGGCGGGCCCCGGCATCGCCGGCGATGCGCCGGGCGCGTTCGGACGGCAATATATCGCGCTGGCCGAGCGGGTGTTCGATCCCGAGCTGATGCTGGAACGCGCCGTCGACATGATGGCTGCGGTGATGCCCGAGGACCTTGTCGATCACGGCATCGCCTTCTACGGCAGCGATCTTGGCAAGCGGCTGGTGGACGCCGAGAACGAAAGCCACATGACCGATGACGATCAGCGCTACGAAGTCGGCCAGGCGCTGCTGGAAACGCTCAGCGCGGATGCGCCCGGCCGGATCGAGGATTACGGCGCGATGATGGATGCGATCGGCGGTGTCGACAGTTCGGTGCGCGCGGTGGTCGAGATCCAGGTGCGCTACATGCTGGCGGCGATGGCGGCGGGCAGCGTCGATATCGATTATTCCGAAGAGGAGCTGCGCGGGCTGATTGCCGAGCAGATCCCCGAGATCCGCCAGAACGTCGCGGTCTATTCGATGCTGGGCACCGCCTATGCCTACCGCGATTTCTCCGACGCCGACGTGCGGGCCTACCGCGAGGCGTTGGAAGACCCGCAGATGCGGCAGGTCTACGAATTGCTGAACGCGATCCAGTTCGAGGTGATGGCCGAGCGCTACGAGGTGCTGGCGGCCGAACTGGCCGGGCTGACCCCCGAACAGGAAATCTGAAGCCAGCCGCGGCCCTGCTTTTTCTTGGCGCAAATACTTCGGGGGTCCGGGGGCAGCGCCCCCGGAGGCTAGAAGCACCCCTCCGGTGTGACGGGGCAGCGCCCCCGGCTCGACCGAGCCCAAAAGGCGGCGATATCCCTTGACTTTCACCGCTTTCGCGCTGATAAGCCGGGCTTCCGGACGGGGGCTGCCCTGCCCGGAGGTATGAAACCACGCCCGAACGGGCGCGCAGTTCGAAGGCGGCGCAAGCCGGAACGCCGATCGCTCGGGGCCGAAGGACGCGGAAGAATGAAGGAATATCAGATGTTTGCGGTCCTCAAGACCGGCGGCAAGCAATACAAGGTCCAGGCTGGCGATGTGCTGCGCGTGGAAAAGCTTGCGGCCAATGCCGGTGACAAGGTTCAGTTCAACGAGATTCTCATGGTCGGCGCTACCGTGGGCACCCCCCTCGTCGAGGGTGCGGGCGTCCAGGCCGAGGTGATCGACCAGATCAAGGGCGAGAAGGTCATCCATTTCGTCAAGCGCCGCCGCAAGCATTCGTCGCAGCGCACCAAGGGCCACCGCCAGCAGCTCACCCTGCTGCGGGTGACGGACGTGCTCGAAAAGGGCGCCGACAAGTCGGGCGTGATGGCGGCCATCGGGGCCGGGTCGGTGTCGGGCGCTGCCGTGGCTGCCGCTGCCGCGAAACCGGCGAAGAAAGCCGCCGCGCCGAAGAAAGCCGCGAAGGCCGAGGCCAAAGCCGAGGCGCCCGCCGCCGCCGCTGGCGCCGACGACCTCAAGCAGCTCTCGGGCGTCGGCCCGGCGCTGGAGAAGAAACTGCACGCCGCCGGCGTCACCACCTTCGCGCAGATCGCTGCCTGGGGTGCCGATGACATCGCGGCGATGGACGAGAAACTGAGCTTCAAGGGCCGGATCGAGCGTGAAGGCTGGGTCGAACAGGCCAAGAAGCTGGCGAAGTAAGGAGAGAGCGAGATGGCACACAAGAAAGCTGGCGGTAGCTCCCGCAACGGCCGCGACTCTGCCGGTCGCCGCCTCGGCGTCAAGAAATCGGGTGGCCAGGCGGTCATTCCGGGCAACATCATCGTGCGTCAGCGCGGCACCAAGTATTGGCCGGGCGAAGGCGTGGGCATGGGCAAGGATCACACCATCTTTGCCACCGTCGAGGGCAATGTGACCTTCAACAAAGGCCTCAAAAAGCGCACCTTCATTTCGGTAACGCCGCTGGCGGAGGCCGCGGAGTAAGCCGAACCCAGGGCAGTTGCAATTCGGGGGATCGGCTGAACAGCCGGTCCCTTTTTCGTTTTCGGGGCGGGTGATCCCCTTTGTGACCAATCACCGCCTTGCCGGTTCAACCTTGCGTGAGGAGGGCGGTCGTCGACCGACACGCGGGCAATATCCAACCGGCAGGGATATGAGGGAGGAGAGTAAGATGATGCAGGACAGCATAACCGATCAGGCGCGGATCGAGGCCGAGCGCTTCGTGCTGCGCGCGCCGCGCCGCGGCGATACCGGGCTGCTCACGATGTTCGTGGGCGATGCGCGGGTCGCCGAGGGCACCCGCTCGGTGCCGCATCCGCTGCCGCCCGGCGTGGTCGAGGGCTATATCGCCCGCGCGATGGCGCCCGAGCGGGTCGAGGATGTGTGGATCATGGATGGCCGCGAGAAGGGCCACGAGGTTCTCGGCGTGATCAGCCTGACCCGGATGGACCGCGGGCAGGCGCAGCTTGGCTACTGGGTGGCGCCGGCCTACTGGAATACCGGGATCGCCTCCGAGGCGGTGCGGGCGCTGATCGAGGCCAACCCGCTGGAAAACGCCCAACTCTTTGCCGAGGTGTTTCAGGACAACCCGGCCTCGGCGCGGGTGCTCACCAATGCGGGCTTTGAATATATCGGCGACGCCGAGGCGCATTCGGTGGCGCGCGGCGCAAACGTGCCGACTTGGACCTATATCCGGAAGATGGGCTGACGTGACATGTGCGCGGGCGTCACCCTCCGGACGGAGCGGCTGACGCTCCGCAAGCTCACCATGGCCGATATGCCCGCGCTGGTCGCGGGGCTCAACGATCTTGCCGTGTCACGCTGGCTCACGGTGGTGCCGCATCCCTATACCGACGCCGACGCGCGCGGATTCATCGGCGATGTTGCCCAACACCCGGGATATGCCGGCTTCGGGATCGAAGCGGCGCAGGGGCTCGTCGGCGTGGTCGGAATCTCGCGGTCTCTGGGCTACTGGATCGCCCGACCGGCGCAGGCGCAGGGCTATGCCAGCGAAGCGGCGGCGGCGCTGGTCGGCCATTATTTCGCCAACACCCAGGCCCGGAGCCTCGCCTCGGGCTATTTTGACGGCAACGCCGCCTCAGCCCGTGTGCTCTCCCGGCTGGGCTTCGCCCCCTGCGGCGAAGAGCGTGTGACATCGCGCGCGCAAGGCATTGAAGTTTCGCTGAAAAAGATGATCCTGCGCCGCGAGGTCTGGGAGGCGCGGAATGAGCTTTGAAATCGTTACCGACAGGTTGAAGCTGCGGCCGGCCAGCGCGGATGACGTGGCCGGCCTGCACGCGCTGGTGTCGGATTTCGAGGTGGTGAAGCAGACCGCGACCTGGCCCTGGCCCGCCGATCCTGCCTTCACTGCCACCCGCGCGACACCGATGGACCCGCGCCGCGGGGTCGCCGGGCCGGTCTTTGCCGGCGCGGCGCTGGTGGGCATGATGGGGCTTCATGCCGCAAGTGACGACACGGCGCAGAACGCGGAGCTCGGCTACATGTTCCGGCGCGACGACTGGGGCAAGGGCTACGCCACCGAAATGGCGCGGGCGCTGATCAGCCATTGCTGGGACCGTTACGACTGGCCCGCGATCGAGGCGGCGGTGTTCGTCGCCAATCCGGCTTCGGCGCGGGTGCTGGAAAAGCTCGGCTTTGTCGAGGGGCCCGGCGGCATCGGCGCCAGCACCGCGCGCGGCGGCCAGTTCGCGATCCGCCGGTTTCGCCTCGCCCGACCGTGACCCGGTTTCTTTGAAAGAAACCGCGCCGAAGTCTTTCAAAGACTTCGGCTCCCCTTGAGCGGGGGGCGTTTTCCCACTATCGCAGAGCCAAGCAGAAAAGGCGCGCGCCCCATGAAATTTCTCGATCTCGCCAAGGTCTATATCCGCTCCGGTTCCGGCGGCAACGGCTGCATCTCGTTTCGTCGTGAGAAGTTCATCGAATATGGCGGGCCGGACGGTGGCGATGGCGGCGATGGCGGCGACGTGATCGTCGAAGCGGTGGACGGGCTGAACACGCTGATCGATTTTCGCTACCAGCAGCATTTCTTTGCCAAGAACGGCCAGCCGGGGCAGGGCGCGCAGCGCACCGGCCGGTCGGGCGACGATATCGTGCTGCGGGTGCCGGTGGGCACCGAATTGCTCGACGAGGACGAGGAAACTGTGATTGCCGACCTGATGGAGGTGGGCGCGCGCGTGACGCTGGCCAAGGGCGGCAATGGCGGCTTTGGCAACCTGCATTTCAAGACCTCGACCAACCAGGCGCCGCGCCGGGCCAATCCCGGCCAGCCGGGCGTCGAGCGCACGATCTGGCTGCGGCTGAAGCTGATCGCCGATGTCGGGTTGCTCGGGCTGCCCAATGCCGGCAAGTCCACCTTCCTTGCCGCCACCTCCAATGCCCGCCCCAAGATTGCCGACTACCCGTTCACCACGCTTGTGCCCAATCTTGGCGTGGTCGGGGTCGACGATGTCGAATTCGTCGTCGCCGACATTCCGGGGCTGATCGAGGGCGCGCATCAGGGCCGGGGGCTGGGCGACCAGTTTCTCGGCCATGTCGAGCGCACCTCGGTGTTGCTGCATCTCGTCGATGGCACCGCCGACGACGTGGCGGCCGACTACCGGACCATTGTCGGCGAGCTCGATGCCTATGGCGGTATCCTGGCCAGCAAGCCGCGGGTGACGGTGCTCAACAAGGCCGATGCGCTCACGGACGACGAGATCGAGGAAAAGCGCGCGGCGCTGGAAGCGGCCCATGGCGGGCCGGTGATGGTCATGTCAGGCGTCGCCGGATCGGGCGTCACGGCGGTGCTGCGCGCGCTCCGGGCGCGGATCGCCAGCAACAAGTTGCGCCAGAAGACCAAGGCGCAGGCGGCCGAGGAGGACAAGCCGTGGCGACCCTGACCACGGCACGACGAATCGTCGTCAAGATCGGCTCGGCGCTGCTGGTCGATGCCGCGACCGGCGCGCTTCGGGCCGACTGGTTGCGCGCACTGGCCGAAGACGTGGTGGCGCTGCGCCAGCGCGGCGCCCAGGTGGTGCTGGTCTCGTCCGGGTCGATCGCGCTGGGGCGCGGCCTGCTTGGCCTTGCGCCGGGCGGGCTTGCGCTGGAGCAGAGCCAGGCCGCCGCCGCGGTCGGCCAGATCCGGCTGGCGCAGGCCTACTCCGAAGTGCTGGCACTGGGCGGCGTGACCGCGGCCCAGGTGCTGGTGACGCTGGAAGACAGCGCCGACCGCCGCCGCTACCTCAATGCCCGCGCCACGCTCGAGACCCTGCTGGCGCTCGGCACCGTGCCGATCGTGAACGAGAACGACACCATCGCCACCGACGAGATCCGCTTCGGCGACAATGACCGGCTCGCCGCGCAGGTGGCGGTGACCATCGGCGCCGACCTGACGGTGCTGCTCTCGGATGTCGACGGTTTCTATTCCGGCAATCCGCGCCTCGACCCGGCGGCGCGGCGCTACGAAGTGGTGACCGAGATCACCCCGGCGCTCGAAGCCCAGGCTGGCGAAGCGGTGAACGGGTTGTCGAAGGGGGGCATGAAAACCAAGGTGATGGCGGCCAAGACCGCGACTGCGGCGGGCTGCGACCTGATCATCACCGAGGGCGCCGGGCTGCACCCGCTGGCGGCGCTGGAAGCCGGGGCGGCGCATACGTTGTTCAAGGCGCGGCTCAGCCCCGCCTCGGCGCGCAAGCACTGGATCGCCTCGATGAAGCCGCGCGGCACGGTGAGCGTGGATGCGGGCGCGGTGAAAGCGCTCGGCCGGGGCACATCGCTGTTGCCCGCCGGAATCACCGCCGTGACCGGCCGTTTCGGGCGCGGCGACCCGGTGGACATTCTCGGCCCCGACGGGGCGCGGCTGGGCGCCGGGCTCTGCCGCTATACCGCCGAAGAGGCGCGGGCGCTGATCGGCAAGCGCTCGACCGAGATCGAGGCGGTGCTGGGCTATCCTGGCCGGGCGGCGCTGATCCACCGCGACGACATGGCGTTGTAACGGCCGGGCCGGGGGCGCTGCCCCCGGACCCCCGGAGTATTTGGGCCAGGAAAAGAGACGAAGTGCCGTTTCTATGGTGCCAGGGCGCGGAGCGCGGGGCAGGATGGCGGCAGGATGGAGGAAGACGAGATGAACGACGAGACCGACATTCAGGCGCTGATGCAGGATATCGGGGCGCGGGCGAAGCAAGCGGCGTCGGTGCTGGCCTATGCCCGGGCCTCTGCCAAGAAAGCGGCGCTGCTGGCGGCGGCGGATGCGGTCTGGGCCCGGCGCGGCGAGATCATCGCCGCCAACGGGCGCGATCTCGACTATGGCCGCGAAAAGGGGCTGAGCGCGGCGATGATGGACCGGCTGGCGCTTGACGAGGGCCGGATCGAGGGCATCGTCGGGGGCTTGCGCGCGGTGGCCGGCTTTGCCGATCCGGTGGGCCAGGTGATGGCGGAATGGGACATGCCCTCGGGGCTGCACATCAAGCGCGTGCGCACGCCGCTGGGGGTGGTCGGGGTGATCTACGAGAGCCGCCCGAACGTGACCGCCGATGCCGGGGCGCTGACGCTGAAGGCGGGCAACGCGGTGATCCTGCGCGGCGGCTCGGAGAGCTTTCATTCGAGCCAGGCGATCCATGCCTGCCTGGTCGAGGGGCTGCGGGCGGCCGGTCTGCCCGAAGACGCGATCCAGCTTGTGCCGACCCGCGACCGGGCGGCGGTGACCGCTTTGTTGCAGATGGTCGAGCATGTCGACGTGATCGTGCCGCGTGGCGGCAAGGGGCTGGTCGGGCTGGTGCAGCGCGAAGCGCGGGTGCCGGTCTTCGCCCATCTCGAAGGTATCGTGCACGTGTTCATCGACAAGGCGGCCGACCCGGCGAAGACCCGCGCGGTGGTGATGAACGCCAAGACGCGGCGTCCCGGCATCTGCGGCGCGGCCGAATGCCTGCTGATCCACAAGGACGCGGTGGCACTTGGCCAGTCGGTGATCGACGATCTGATCGCGGCCGGGGTGCGGGTGCATGTCGGGCCGGGGCTGACCGGCACCGATCGGGCGAAAGATGAGGATTGGGGGCGCGAATACCTCGACATGGATATCGCGGCCAGGATCGTTGACGACATCGACGGCGCCATCGACCATATCAACCGCTATTCCTCGCATCACACCGAGGCGATCCTGACCGAGGACGACGCCGCGGCGGCGCGGTTCTTCGAACGGATCGACAGCGCGATCCTGATGCGCAACGCCTCGACCCAGTTCGCCGATGGCGGCGAGTTCGGGATGGGGGCGGAGATCGGCATTGCCACCGGCAAGTTGCATGCACGCGGGCCGGTCGGGGCCGAGCAGTTGACCTCGTTCAAATACATCGTCGAGGGCGATGGCACGGTGCGGGCCTGAGGGCGCCGCGTGCTTCATCGCCGAATTCCCGTCCGATATGGTCTGTTGTGAGATCGGCCGGACGGGCCTAGTGTGTTTGGGCAGAGGGCACCGCGAGTCGCCCCGCAGAGCGTGGCGGTGCGCCGTTTTTTTCAGCGAAGCGGGGGGGGGACGGATGCAGGTCAGGACATTTGTCCGCTACGCCTTGATGGCGCTGGTCTGCATGTCGCTTGCCGCTTGCGCGGCGAAGCCGGCGCTCGTTCCCTATGGCGGCGAGGTTGCCAAGACGCAGCCGGTGCTGGTTGCCACCTCGCGCCGGGCCGAGGGCGGTGTGCCGCCCAGCTATGGTGGCTTGCGCGCCGATCACGTGCAGTTCGCGCAATACGTCATCTCGATCCCGCCCGACCGCATCGCCGGAGGTATGCGCCTGCCCAGCGGCGCCCCGGACCCGGACCGTGATTTTCTGGCGGTCGGCTACCAGGGGTTTGACGATCAGGCCGGATTTGTCGCCGCGATCAACCGCAGCCTTGATCCGCTGCCGCCGGAAGATCGCCAGGTGATGGTTTTCGTGCACGGCTACAATACCGGGTTTGCCACCTCCGTTCTGCGCGCCGCCCAGGTGGCCGAGGATTACCGGGTTCCGGGTCCGATGGTGATGTTTTCCTGGCCCTCCGCCGAGCGGCAGACGCATTACGTCTATGACCGCGACAGCGTTTTGTTCGCGCGCGAGCAGTTTGTCGAGACGCTGCAGGCGCTGGCGCGGACGCGGGCCAGTTCGGTGGTGATCCTGGCCCATTCGATGGGGGGGCTGCTGGTGATGGAGGGCCTCAGCCGGTTGCGCGACCGGGGCGACCGGCAGACGCTCGACCGGATATCGGCGATCGTGCTCGCCGAACCGGATATCGACCTCGACGTGTTTCGCACCCAGGTGCAGGGCATCGACCTGCGCCGCCTTGGCGTGGTCGTGCTCGCTTCGGAGCGTGACCGGGTGCTGCGGCTGTCGCGGTTCGTCGCCGGTGGCCACCCGCGGGTGGGCGAACCCGGTAACGTCGAAATCCTGAGGCGGCTCGGCGTCATCGTCGTCGATGTCAGCCATTTCGACGATGGCACGCTCGGACAACACAGCGCCTTCCAGCGCTCGCCGGCACTGGTGGGGATGATCGGCTCGGGCGAACTTGCCCACGCGCTCTCGACCGCGCGCGAGGGGGAGAACATCGTGGTGGAAACGCTCAACGCCGTCGGCACGGTGGCGCTGGCGATTGCCTATATTCCCTATGAACTGGGCCAGTAGCGGCGCGGTCAGAACCGGATTTCGAGCGTGGTTTCGGTGACCGTTACCGTCAGGACGCGGCCCTGCGCGGCGACCTCTGCCGGGAGCAGCCGAAATTGCACCTGCGCGGCGGTGACCGGAGCCGCGACGGCGGCATCGCCCAGACCCCGCCACAGCGCGGCGTCGATGTTGAGCCGCTCGGCCCGGCCGGTGACGATCCAGCGCGCAGCGTCGTGGCGCACGCTGACGGCGCCACCCCAGGGCATCGCCGTCTCGAGGCACATCAGCGCGAGAAGGGCGAGCTTGGCGGCGTCGCGCGGCACATCGCCGACCGGCTGCCAGTCGATCACCGGTGCGCGGGTGCCGCCTGGGGCGGTGGTGAGGGCACGAATCTCGGCTTGCGGCACGATCTGGCCGGGTGCGGCGGCCCCGAAGGCGATGCGAAATAGCTTGATCCGGCTGCTCGCATTGTCCACGCTTTCGCCGATCAGCGCCAGTTCCGGGCTGGCGTCGAGACCGCTGAGGCCCAGAAGTTCCACGCCATTGGCGATTGCGCCGATCGGGCTGGCGAGGTCATGGGCGATGCGCGAGCCGACGAGGGCGACGAGATCGGGCGCGGTGGCGGGATCGGAACGGTCTTTCATCGCGGCGCCCTGACAGGAGGATGACAGCCATGAGTGGTATCGGCGACTTTCTCGAACCCGGCATGTTGGTGCGCCATCCGGGCCAGCCCGATTGGGGGATCGGGCAGGTGCAATCGAATATCGGCGGCAAGGTGACGGTCAATTTCGAACATGCCGGCAAGCGGGTGATCGAGACCGCACGGGTTGAGCTCGATCTGGTGATTGATCCCTGAACGGGGCTGTGCACGTAATGGTGTCATGGGGTTACGCTAACACAACCAGAGCGTGTTGCAAGATGTGAGCGCTGTTGCCAAAGCTCAGGTCGCGCCCTAGAAACCGGCGAAAACACGCAAGGGCGGCATGACGGCGCATATTCCTGATTTCGAGCTGAGGTTGGCGGCGAGCGAGGCGGATATCCGCGCCGGTCAGCGGCTGCGCTATCAGGTGTTTGTTACGGAGCTTGGCAGCGACGGCGCGATGGTGGATCATGCCGCCGGGCTCGAACGCGACGCCTTCGACCCGCTCTACGATCACCTGCTGCTCCTCGACAGGGCCCGGCCCGGCGCACCCGCCGTTGGTGTCTACCGGCTGATGCGCAGCGATATGCTGGCGCCCGGCGCGCGGTTCTATTCCGAGGATGAGTACGACATCGACGTGCTCAAGGCGTCGGGCCGGTCGCTGCTGGAACTGGGCCGTTCTTGCGTCCATCCCGAATATCGCGGCGGCGTGGCGCTGAAGGTGCTGTGGCAGGGGCTGCTGTCCTACGTCAAGATGCACCGGATCGAGGTGATGTTCGGCGTTGCCTCGTTTCATGGCACCGAGATCGCGCCGCTGGCGGCGCCGCTGTCGCTGCTGCACCACCGCCACCTCGCGCCGCCGCCGCTGCGGGTGCGGGCGCGGCCGGATCATTTCCAGCGGATGGACCTGATGCCGGAGGCGGAGATTGACCGGGTCGCGGCGATGCGGGCGGTGCCGGCGCTGATCAAGTCCTACCTGCGGCTCGGCGGCTATGTCGGCGAGGGCGCCTATATCGACGCGCCGTTCAACACCACCGACGTATGCATCGTCGTGGAAATCTCGCAGGTGCCGCCGCGATTGCGCGCGATCTACGAGCGGGGAGGGATCGGGTGAGCCTGGCCTGGACCGATGGCAGCGCGCCGGAGCCGGTCAGGCCGGGGCCGCTGGGCTGGTTCAGGGCGCTATGGCGCGGCCTGACCATCGGCGTCGTGCTCGTTGTTGGGCTGGTGCTGACGCTGGTGCTTCGGCTGTTGGAAAAGCCGATCTTCGGGCTCGCCCGCCCGCTGACACCATGGATCACCCAGGCGGTCTGCACGCTCACTTTGTGGATTCTGGGGCTGCGGCTCAGGGTCTCGGGCGAGCAGATGAGCCGCCGCAAGGGCGCGGTGGTCGCCAACCACGCCTCGTGGCTCGATATTTTCGTGCTGAACGCGCGCAAGCGGGTGTATTTCGTCGCCAAGTCGGAGGTGGCGGGCTGGCCCGGTATCTCGTCGCTGGCGAAGGCCACCGGCACCGTGTTTATCAACCGCGACCGGCGCGAAGCTGGGGCGCAGGTGCGGATGTTTCGCGCCCGTCTGCGGGCGGGGCACAAGCTGTTGTTCTTCCCAGAGGGCACCTCGACCGATTCGCGCCGGGTTCTGCCGTTCAAGACCACGCTGTTCGCCGCGTTCTTCGACGAGCGCCTGCGCCGCGAGATGCACATCCAGCCGGTCACGCTGATCTACCGCGCGCCAGCGGGGCGCGACGAACGCTTCTATGGCTGGTGGGGCGACCAGCCGATGGGGCCGCATCTGCTCAAGGTGCTGGCCGAGGCACATAACGGCGAGGTCGAGCTGATCTATCACGAGCCGGTGCAGGTGTCGGAGTTTGACGACCGCAAGGCGCTGGCGGCCTATTGCGAACAGGCGGTGCGCGATCCGCTCGACGTCGAACTGGCCCGCGCGGCGGAATAGGCGATGGCTGACGGAGCTAAACCCGCGCCGCCGCCAGTGCTGTCAGCGTTGCCGCCGGATCGTCCGCGCGCCAGATCTCTTCGCCGAATGACAGGAAGTCGGCCACCGGTGTGAGCTGGCGCACCAAGTCAGCGGTAAAGCCGCCCTCGGCCACCACCGGCACCTCGATCATCTGGCTCCACCACTCGAACAGCTCGAACCCGGCACAGGTGCCGTCGCCGAGGCTGGTGGCGCCGACCGGGCCGAAGGTGACGTAATCCGCCCCCATCTCGCCGGCGTTCATCCCGTCATGGCGCGAGGCGCCGCAGAAGGCGCCGACGATGGCATCGGCGCCCAGATCGGCGCGGGTCTTGCGCACATGCCGGGCGCCGTCGCTGAAATGCACGCCGTCAAGCCCGAGCCGCTCGACCAGCAGCACGTGATCGGCGACGACGATGGCGATGTCGCGGGCATGGGCCACCTCGCGCACCGCGTCGGCGGCGCGCGCAACCGCGTCTTCGTCGCGGCTGGCAAGATCGAGCCGGATGCAGGCGATGTCCACCGCATCGAGGCAGCGCGCCAGGGTCTCGGGATAGGTCTCGAGATCGAGCGTTGGCGGGGTGACGAGGTAGAGCTGCGGAAGGTCTTGGCTGGCCATGGGATGTCCTCGTGGATTCGAGGCGCTCAATAGCCGGTTTTCAGCGCCGTGGCTACTTCGCGGGCAGCGATTGGACGAAGTCGAGCGCCAGCGCCATCACCCGGCCGCGGCAGGCGTCGTCGGCGAGGCTGTCATCGTCGATCTCGACGAAGCCGCCCATCGGACGCCCGGTAAACGCCATCCGCCGCACGCCGGGCACGGCGAGGGCGAATTGCTCATTGTCCTTGCCGACGCGGAACATGCCGCCGCCGGGATGCACGCCACAGAGCATGTTGCCGTGGAGCATGAAGGCGAGGCCGCCGAACATGCGCTTTTCGCGCAGCCCGGACAGATCGGCCAGGTCACCGCGCAGGATTTCGGCAAGCCCCTCGTCATAGGCCATGGTCCCCTCCCTTGCCATTGCCCGTGGCGCCAGCGTATCACACCGCCGCAATACAGGGGAATGTTCATGACCGAGACCGGACCGGGCCCGTTGCCCGCGATCGTGCTGGTGCGCCCGCAGATGGGCGAAAACATCGGCGCGGCGGCGCGGGCGATGCTGAATTTCGGGCTCGACCGGATGCGGCTCGTCGCGCCGCGCGATGGCTGGCCGAACCCGAAGGCGGTGGCGATGGCCTCGGGGGCAGGCCGGGTCCTCGACGCAGCCGGGTTGTTCGACGATCTCGGCGACGCGCTGGCCGATTGCGACTACGTTTTCGCCACCACGGCACGGGGGCGGGAACTGGCCAAGCCGGTGCTGAGCCCCGAGCGGGCGATGGAGCAGGCCCGGGCGCTGCAAGCGGCGGGCAGGAAGGTGGGCATCCTGTTCGGCCCCGAGCGCGCCGGGCTCGAAAACGACGACGTGGCGCGCGCCAATGCCATCATCACCGTGCCGGTGAACCCGGAATTCTTTTCGCTCAACCTCGCCCAGTCGGTGCTGCTCATCGCCTATGAATGGCGGCGCCAGGGCGGCGAGGTGGCGCATGAAGTGCTGGCCAATACCGACTTCGCGTCCGCCATCGAGGTCGAAAAGCTCGCCGACCACTACGAGGCGGAGCTGGAGCGCGCCGGCTTCTTCTTTCCCGAGACCAAGGCGGGCGGGATGAAGCTGGTGCTGCGCAACATGTGGACGCGGCTCGGGCTCACCTCGTCGGACGTGCAGCGGCTGCACGGCATCCTGCGCCAGTTGTTGCGCGGGCGGGGCTGACGGCGGGGAATCCCGCGTTTGCCGCTGAGTATTTGTGCCAGGAAGAAGGGCGCTGTCAGGCCCTGCGGGCCGCCGCGATCCAGATCAGCGCCGCCACCAGCGCGCCGACAGCGTTGAAATTCGCCATGGTGAGATCGAGCGCGTCCCAGGGGATCATGTCCGACAGCCGCCACGGGATCTCGTCGCAGCGCACCAGTGGCGCGGCGGTGAGCTGGTCGAGCAGTTCGGCGGGCGTGAGGCCGGAAATGTCGGCGGTGCCGGTGCAGGAAGCGGGGCCGTCCCACCATTTGCGCTCGACGCCGGTGTGATAGAAGCCGATCACGGAGGTGGTGAGGGCGGCCAGCGCGCCGGGCCAGGCCAGCCAGTAGCGCCTTGTGGCCAGTGCCAGCGCGCCGATCGCAACGGCGGTGTAATGCGGATAGCGCTGGTAGTAGCACAATTGGCAGGGCTCGTAGCCGAGCGCCTCGAAGGTCCAGGCGCCGAGGGCGGAGACGACCGAGACGAGGGTGGCAAGCAGGATGAGTTGGCGAGAGGTGATCCGGGTCATAGGTATTTCACCGCGAAGAAGCCGCCGAGCAGCAGCAGGACAAAGAGGATGAACACGAGGCCGAGGCGGCGTTCGATGAAATCGCGGATCGGCGCGCCGAATTTCCACAGCAGCGCCGCGACCACGAAGAAGCGCAGGCCGCGGGCCAGCACCGAGGCGACCATGAAGACGCCGAAATGGAGCCCGGTCCAGCCCGACAGGATGGTGATGACCTTGTAGGGGAAGGGGGTGACGCCCGCGATCAGCACCGCCCAGGCGCCCCATTCATTATACTTCGCCGCAAATTCGGTGGCGGCGTCGGTCTTGCCGTAGAAGTCCAGCACAGGTTGGCCGACGCTCTCGAACAGCCCGTAGCCGATGTAGTAGCCCAGCATCCCGCCCGCGACCGAGGCCACCAGCGCGACGGTGGCGATCAGGAAGGCGCGGCGCGGCGCGGCGATGATCATCGGGATCATGATCACGTCGGGCGGGATCGGAAACACCGAGCTTTCGACAAAGGCGACCAGCGCCAGCGCCCAGAGCGCATAGCGGCTCTCGGCCAGAGAAATCGTCCAGTCGTATAGTCCGCGCAACATGTCTCGCCCCGTTTAGCGATCTTGCACCATGGCACGGGCGCGCGGTCAAGGGCGCTCTGGCGCAGCAGAGGCGTGATCGGCCGCACGCGCGAGATTGACGACCGCGCGCCGCGCGGCTAGAGGAGTGGCCGGGCCCGAGTGGCGGAACTGGTAGACGCAGGGGATTCAAAATCCCCCGATGGCAACATCTTGTGGGTTCGAGTCCCACCTCGGGCACCATAGGTCTTTGATTTCAAACGGTTTCTTCGTCAAATGTAACGACGAAAGGAACCTGAAATTGGCACATATTTCTCTACCAGATCACCTCATGAAACGCGGTAAAGGGTACGCGGTTAGATTCTCGGTCCCGAAGGAATACCAGGAGGTCATCGGGAAAAAGGAAATCATCAGAGGGCTAGGAACTCAGGACTTAGGCGAGGCGATTTCCAAGCGGGATGAAGTCCTACAGGAAATCATCGGGGCGATACGCTCAGGTGTGGTTCCCGGTACAGAGCTTTCTCTAAAGCCAACCAAAGTCCACCAAAAGACCACAGTTCGCGACACAGCCCACCGCTGGCTCACCGAGTCGGACGGTATCAAGAACTCGACCAAGGTACGCTACCGTCAGCACCTTGAGGCATTCGAGGTATTCTCAGGGAATATCGAGGTCACCAAGATTGACCGAGAGTTGGCCCTTCGGTTCATCCACCACCTTCAGACAATGCGCTCAGAGCGTACAGGCGAGCCTCTCTCGCATCGCTCAGTGCAGTCCTACCAGACCTGTCTCGCCGCATACTGGCGTGTTCTCGACCATTGGGGCCTTGTCGACCCGAACATGCGTAACCCGTTCTCGTCGCTCCTGAGGCGCGTAGCAGGGCAGAAGAAGAAGGCAGACCCGAGAGAGAAGAACCTTCGACCTGTGACCCGAGAGGAAGCTGAAAGCCTGCTGGCGTACATCACCGAGAATGACCGTCTCAAGTATCAGATGGAAATGTACGTTACCGTCAGGTTGCTTTGGGTGACCGGGTGTCGGCTCAATGAAATCGCAGGGTGTCGGTTGGAAGACATAGACGACAGGGGCGACCATATCGTTCTCAACATCCGAGAGGCCAAGACCGAGGCGGGGAAAAGGCTGGTGATGATTGTTGGTGATGATGATGTTTGGTTGATCCGAGAGGCGATCATTCGAGCCAAGACGATTGAGCCTTGCAGCGTCGATAACAGGGGCCTCTTGTTCCCTCGCCTTCAACGCGGGGGGTACGACAGGCGACCAAGCCATTATCTCGGGAAAGCCTTGGAGTACGCGAGGAAGAACCTTCAGCCGCCTAGCGGCGTGGAGGGCGACAATACCGCTTGGGACATGCACAGCTTTCGGCGGAGTGCTGTGTCGGCCCTAGTGAATGCCGGTGTTGCCACCCATGCGAGGAACCTAGCGGTCGGGCATTCCAACAAGGACGACATAGGCGTGTCGGTCTATGCCAAACGGGGTGACCTTCACGACATGATCAAGGCGACCTTTGAGGCTCTGTACGAGGAACTTGGGGGTGGCCTGTGTGCCGGTGATGGGGTGTTCCAAGGGATACGCTCAGTGAGGCGCTGAGAGGTCCTGAGGGGCTTGAAGTGAACCTAAGAAGGGCTGGCGGTGAACGTTGGCCCTTTCATCACGTCAATCGCGCTTCAGCCGTAGACTAAGAGTGCTACGGAATCCAAATTGGATATTGAGTTCTCGATAGTCGTCGTGGTCTCTAGGTTATGTTGGTTGCTATATTTAAGGATGGACCTGATCTTGAAGTTCACATTGCTCACTGTCTCGTTGGTTTTTCTACCGGCAAGCATGGTTGCCCAGAACTTGGCATTCAACCAGGCGGGGAGTGCGATGATCTGTGCTGTAGCATCTAGGATTGTGTCTGATACGGATTCTTACGACCGCTGGTTCGAGGCTGCTTATCTCCGATACGACGAGTCTGTGGCCGAAATCTACGGAGATTCGATTGCTGACCCGCCGAGATCAACGGCTTTCCGAGAAGAAGATGAAGCAAATCCCGACCCTGCGATGCCACAATTCACGATGGAATGGGTCCGGAACTTCGTAGCTGAGGGTCAAGAAAAGTATGGGATGACTGAGAATGAACTCAAAGCGATTGTCGTAGATCAAGCAATCGCAGTAGCTGACGAGAGAAACGATCCGACGATTCTTGATGCACTCGATTTAAAATACTTCGCAGCTTCCGAAAGACAGGAACTTGTGAAAGCAAAAGACGATATCTGGGAGCAAATGGTTGCTCGTGAACGCTATGCTGCGGATCAAGCAGCAGGTCCGGAAGTAGTGAGTAGCGTTCATCTTGACGCACTTGGTGTCGAAGAGTTGGTTGTGAACTACATGGAATTGGCACTTCTTTCTCAGGATACGATAGTTGGGCTATTGATGGGACGTGCTGAGGCATTGGCGGAAAGCCTGCTCTATGCAAGTCCCGTGGAGGTCTATGTTGCAATGGGAAATCTTGGACAGATTGGTAGCCGCAATTTCGAAGATCAAAGACTGATGTTCACCAAATTCAAAGCATCACTATTTCTAGGAAGCGAAATTTGTGAGTAGTCAGTCGGAGGCGGATATTCACAGTGAAAATTTCTTAGAGAAAAATCTGTCTAGGTGTTCTTCCTATCACGGGTTTCCCTCCCCCCGGTACCCCCCCCCCCCCCTCGCTTCCCCGCAGAGACCACACAATACTGCCGGTCAACCGGAGGCGACCTATCACGCCAACGGGCACAGCTTTGCATTCATAGGGGGTTGGTTGGTGATGATGGTAGTGATGCTGGTGTGAGTAGGAATGCTCGTAGTGAACCTAGGTTTGCCAATGGTTTAACCGTAGTGAACCTTAGGACATGTGAGGGTCAAAGGTAGATGTTCCTGTTTCGGTCCCAATAAAGTCGTCATATGGAGCATACCACGCACTGTGCCTCAGGCAGAGCGATCCGAATAAAAGCTGCATACGGCACAACAGACATTCGGACCAAGCTCGGCCAAGAGTTTGCTGAAGGTATCGAGACGCACGACATCTGCGACATCTCAGGCCACGGCGGAAGCTGTGGTGTCTGATACGACAAAGAGGGGGCTTCGGTCCCTTCTTTCCGTTATAGGAATAAAGTTGCCATATAGAGATACCACGCACCCGCCTTTCCTATCAGTGGATCGGCGCTGTCGTGAATAAAGTCACACTATGGAGATACCACGCATTCACACGCTCCGGTTCCTGCGTTGTTTGCGGGTCATTTCTTTTCCCTGACGGGGGATTTGATCGTCTTTGGCCAGCCCTCGTCGTAGTAACCAGTGTCGCGGTTGGATTTCCTGTGGTTGGCGTCGGGATCACCTTAGCGGGTGGTCTCGGCGTCATCTTTTCGTAGACCACAGGCAGACCAACAGCCACGTCTAGTGGTCCTCAATCCCTACAACCTTTTTTCAACTCAGCCGCGCCCTGCGGCGCTCAGCCACCCTCAGTGGCGTTCAACCTTTTTTCAGAAACAACACAGGAAACATGACACACACCATCTACCAAGTTCACACCGTCCGCGAAGCTGACGGCACAACCCACCTCCCCGACTTCCCTTTCGATTACCTCGCAGTCCGCAAAGGCCAAGAGCCAGAGACGGTCGCAAAGGAATACCTGGGGGAGATGTACCCCGGTTACACGCTATGCCTCACCAAGACCGACCTGACGTACCGTGAGTACACCGCGAGGACCGAGAGGCTCTACCATGACAAGCTGAGGGAATTGCTCGCCTGATGGCAGGGGAACGCCCTGTCACTGTCTTTGACCGTCCCTGTGGATGGGGGAAGACCAATCAGATGATTGAAGGCTTCAAGCCTGACCGGCGTTACCTCGTGGTCACTCCGCTCCTATCAGAGTGCGACAGGATCATTGCAGACGCCCGAATACCGTTTCAGCAACCAATGGTGGGTGGTGATAACGACACCAAGAAGGACCACCTGACAGACCTTTTGATCGACAAGAAGAACATTGTGACCACCCACGCCATGTTCGACAGCCTCGCTGACTTGGCAGAAGGCGGATACCTCGACGGCTACGATATCGTCATTGATGAAGTCATGTCAGTGGTAGACGACAGCTACCGGGTACAGAAGAAGGTCTGGGAGGAATTCTACCTCGCAGATGGGTACGTCACCATCGACCGAAATACCGGGAAGATAACGCCCACGGTCAAATGGGAAGATGCTGTTGATGATGTTGATGAGGCTCTCTCCAAGCGGGTCTTCAAGTCCGCTATGGCGGGACGGCTCTACCACTTGCGCGACGGAATCAATCTAGCGGTAATGCCTGAGGCGCTCCTAAAGGCTGGCCGATCGCTCACCGTCTACACCTTCAAGGCAGAAGGGTCGCTGATGTACGCATACCTCAAGCGCCTCGGGTTGAACCCTACGCATGACACGGGAGGGCCAGAGGTCGAACAAGAGTTCGTCAGGAAGGCCCGAGACCTGATCACCGTCAAGCGAATGCCGTCCTTGGAGAAGTTCAGTTTCAGCTACACCGGGCAAACAAAGAGGCACTCGAAAGAGTTGAATGGATCGGTGCCCAAGGCGCTCGCCTCACTCCGTCGAAACGGGATGGCGGAGATTGATCTAGGAGATGTGTTGATCACGTCGCCCAAGGTGAAGTGGTACCACCAAGGCAAAGAGCCAACCGTCAACGCAGACGGCGAAGAAACGACCGCCTTCAAGCCGGGGCCATATGCCAAGGGTAGTCGCTTTGTGTCGCGCAAAGAGCGAGCGACATGGATACCCAATACGACCCGAGGCACCAACGACTACAAACACGCGACCCACCTGATTTACCTCTACGACCAGTACATCAACCCGTATGTGGTCCAATGGTTCGGAGGTGAAAGCGTTGTCGGGCATGATGACTATGCGCTCACCGAGTTAATCCAGATCATCTGGCGAACTCAGGTTCGGGAAGACAAACCAATCACCGTCTACATCCCGTCCGAGCGGATGCGCGAATTGTTCCTAAAGTGGCTCTGGGAAGGACAGGTTCCGACCTCGGTGAGAGACGCGATCAACAAGGCTCCGGGGGTGAGGTGAAAAGTAGAGGTGGACACTTCAAAGTGGATACCTCTCGAAATGAGCCTTAAAAATAAGGGGTTTCAGAGAGGTAGCCTAATAACAAAGGTTCCGCACCCCTCGACCCAAAAAGCCCCCTTGGTGGACCTGAAGTTCACCGGGGGCCGGTCCTATCACCACGACAATCACGACCATCATCACAGGAGAAAAAACCAACAACGGAGATCATCGCTTTCGTCGCTGTAGGCGCACTCGCAATCAACGCCACCATCGACACCATCAGACTGATCAACACCTTCCATCTTCGTCGTCGCTCACAAGGGCGATGATGATGATCATTATCATAAAGAGTAGCTAGTAACACCTTGCCATCAAAGAGAACCTTCTTTGCTCAGGGTTTCCTTGAGTCCAAAACATCCCAACTCAGTGACCCACCTTCACGGGTCTACGAAAGAACCGAGATCAACGAGCGACAGGAATGCAAAGTTCCGGGTTGTCGTGAAAACCGTAATGGTCTCGCTCCTTACTGTCTCAAACACCGCCAAGCCTATCGTTACCGAGGGTATCCGACAGTAGACCTAAGGCCCACACAGGCCGAACTGGAAGCCCTAGAAGGGGCAATCCAAGATTGGTTTGAGCATGATCGTCTTGATCGTGAGATCGAGCGACGGGCCTTCAAGAAGGTATGGGGGTCTGCTGTCGTACAGCTTCGGCCAAACCCTAGGTTCGCTATCCCGTTCTTCATGCTCGAAGGCGACATGCGATACAAACAGACCACCAAGGCCAAGATCATTCTTGCTTGGTATCACCACAAACGGGGCAAGCCTCTCGGGGCCTTGATGCTCCGGTACATGGCTGTCCGTCTTTGGGTCGAACTCCGCTTCCAGATGCCCCCAGGTAAGACCCAAGTTAACCGAGAGAAGAACTACCTCACCAACACCATTGCAGGACGCTACGGGGTCAATGAGGCCAACGTCTCAAAGGTGACAACCGAAGAGAAGATCATCGGTTGGGAACGCCCTTGGTACGTCTCGCACAGTGCTTCGGAGAACAGACCGAAGCCTATCACCGAGAAGGTGACCAAACGAGTAACGCTACCTGAGCAGCGAAAGGCCAGCATTGGCCGTGCTGTCGGTGCCGAACTCAGAAAAGCTGTCGAACAGGCCATTGGCAAACACTGGTTCACCGACAGTGAACTTATGGCACGAGCCACAGCCGCTCTGCCTCACCCACATTCATGAACAACGAAAAGGAAATCCCTAATCATGACCACCAACGCAATTGACGCAAATGGCAACACCGTTGCCCCGAACTCCAACCTTGCCGAAGACAACGAATTGCGAGCGACCCATTACGATGGGAACGCCGACAAGATCGCCAAGGGCCACTACCACAAGCATGTGAACTGGCACAGCGATGAAGAGATGGCTGCGAACCAAGACATTGTGCAGCGCAATGGTTCTCGGATGTACGCCAATGGCGACTACCAATCCGGTGACATTATCAACATCGGAGGGATGGAAATCGAATACGAGATGGCCGTCTCTCAGGGCCTCCTAAGGTCCACCTCGCCCGAACAGGAGGCATCACCCCAAGCGGTCTTTGAGTCCGACGCAGAGAACACCCAAGGCGACGATGAGCCGACCAATCTTGAAGGTGCCGATCTTCTTGTCGCCCAACTGGACCTTGCCACCAAAGGCAATGGCGAGAAGGTGGTTGAGGTGTTCTCTCGGGATGCTGTCGAGAATGGTGAGATCAGCGAGGCAGGGCTTGCCTATGCTCAGTCCGAACTCGGGATGAACCCTCAAGTTGTCCAAGAGCAATTCACGGCGATGCAGGAGCATGGCGGGGATGTGATCTACAATGCCCTAGAGATCGGTGACGAGATGGGCGAGGTCCGTATGGGCTTCCTCATGGATCGTTACCAGCATGGTAGCCCAAGTGAACAGAAGGCAGTCCGTCAGTTGTGGGCCGGGGCCGCTTTCGGGAAGCTGACTGCTGATCAGATTATTGATGCTTTCGATGATATTGTCTCGCCCTACGAGCAGGACTGACATGGCCGCTCGAAAGACGAAGGCAGGTGATGTCGTACCCAACGCCACCCGCGCAGAACTTGAGCAACTCAACGGTCTCCTAATCCGAGCCTTGATCGAGAAGCTTGAAAGCGGTGAGGCGACAGCCACCGACATTGGCAATGCGGTGAAGGTTGTCGTTCATAACCGAGTGTCGCCTAAGGAGCCTGATGGTTACCTCGACGTGTCTCAGGGCTACCCGCTCACCGACCTCGATTTCCCTGTGAAGTTCGACAAGGCCGAAGACGAATAACCACCACCACCAATGACCAGGGGCAGGGGGCAGACTGATTGTCTGTCTCCCAGCCTCGCCAGAGGCGCTCACCCCTTTTCGTCTTCCCGTCTTCCTATCAATGAGGATCATCAATGGACATTTTAACCAATGCCCCTGAGAGGCCCACAGCGGACTCAGGAGCGACCTCAGGCCCCTCGGAGTCACCCAGTGCCACCAGAGGCAGGAGGGGCCTCAGTGACTCTCTCCGTGGCTCTGTGGAGGCCCTAGCCCCTTTGCGTATCCTTGGCCCTGAGTTGTTCGAGGAAGTCATACAGGAACTTTGGACCACCGAAACAGGACGCAAGGAATCCCGGCGTAAAGGTGCTTTGCTTCTTGTCGGTGAGGGCATCCCGCCCATGTTCCGAGAGCCTGAGGCAAGGGCGTTCTACGTCTATCAGAACATCATGGGCATGACGTGGCCCAGCACGCTCACTGATCTTGAGAAGCAAAGACTCAGGGTGAAGTTCACCGAAGGGTGGGCCTCAGGTGAACTGGCGTTTCTCGCTGAGGTGCCATTCGGAGAGGAACTTTCGGTCTACCGAGAGGCGCTTAAAGACCTCTGATTTTGTACTTTCGTACATGTAACGGTTGACGGGTGATTCGCCCTTACAGTAAGAGTCGTACTCGTAGTAGCAACTACAGCGAAGAAACCTTGGGTGTTAACCCTTTGGAATCAAAGTGAGATTGGTAGACGCAGGGGATTCAAAATCCCCCGATGGCAACATCTTGTGGGTTCGAGTCCCACCTCGGGCACCACCACAGCTTTCCCTGATGAGATCGACACCGCGCGCCGCCGGGGCAGGGTCCGGCGCCCCGGCGTTGCGTGCCGAGGCACGAATCGGGACGGGTCGGCGGAGTGGTTCGCGGTCAGCACCGATCACGCCGTTCCCGCAGGATTGGTGCGTCAGGCGGAACTGTCGGCCTGTCACATTTTGGACATATTTTTCTTCAAATGCTGCCGGTCGCATCAACCAGTTCGGTCCGATCCGGTGTTCTCGAAATGGAAACCGACGAGGGGTGGACTGGCCGGGTTCGCATCGCGGATTTGCCCGCCGCCTGTGGATAAGCCGGGCATTCTGTGGACAGATCATGGCAATCGGCGCTCAGCCTGTGGTTTCTGCCGGCTAACTGCCTGAAAGGCGTTTCCAAGGCGGCAACAATGGCAGGGCGTGCAGTGCCCGGCCGATGCCGAAATGTGACCTCACGTTAACCATTTTTTCGCCGCAATTCGCCCAAGTCTTCAAGAATTCGCTTTTTTTCATCTGGGCCGCGGCGTAATTTGAATCTGCCCAACTGGGGGGTGATGTCTGTAGGCCACGGGGGCGGCCGCACGCGAACCACGGTTTTCCGTGGGGGGATTCGTGCGCTGTCCGGAATTGACTGGTCGGCGGCGCAGCGAGCGCGGATGAAGCGGGATCGGGGGGTCTCGCACATGTGGGTTCGGGGTTCCTTTGTGGGCCGGATTTCTCCTCAATGGCAACGGTCTGGCGTTTCGTGTGCGGGTTCCCGTGGCTGCGACATCGCCCGTATCAGGGATCGGACGGACGTTTTGCGAGGGGACTGCCGAAGACGTGTTGTCTTTGTTTGAACTCAACAGGATATGCGCTGCCACACTGTCTGGCGCCTTTGGCGTCACGCTGACCTGTCCGGCTATCCGTGAAGACCAGGTTTCCCGGCGTCTGCGCGCCGGTTTTTCAATTTCGTCCCGCAATGTGGATCGCGCCAGCGCTGCCCGCCGCGGTTGTAGTGAGCAAGGGGAACAGTATCATGACCAATAGCACCAAAGACGGTATCGTTTCGGGCACGTCGGGGGACGACCTGATCAAAGCGGGTTACCGGGACACCGACGGCGACAGGATCGACGCGGGCGATGCGATCCTGCCGGGTGAAACCGGCGATGACGATATCATCGACGCCGGTGCCGGCGATGACGTGATCGAAGCAGGCGCGGGCAATGACGAGGTCTTTGCCGGGTCGGGCGACGATTACGTCGACGGCGGCAGCGGCAACGACGTGATCCATGGCGATGCCGATCTCGGCACCACCGCCGCCACCCGCGAAGTGTTCGAGTGGGACGAGGCCCCGAAATACGCCGACGAGCGCGATGCCTCGGGCTTCACCCAGAACACCGGCAGCGTCGACGTGACCTTCTCGGTGCTGTCCGAGCGCTACGACGCCGAGGTGGAATACGAGGACGCCAGCCAGAACGTTTCCGGGATCAACACCGGCGGGCTGGGCAGCGCCGATGGCAATTCCGGCCTGGCGATGGAGGGCGATGACCGCTGCGACGATTCCAAGATCGGCCTGACCTTCTCGCAGGAGGTTCAGAACGTCGAGTTCCGGGTCAACGATATCGACTATGACAGCACGGTGACGATCCTTGCCTTCGATGCCGATGGCAACGCGGTGCCGGTGGTGCTGACCGGCGGGCGCGACGTTGACGTGTCGGGCAACAGCGTGAGCGCCGATGGCGGTGGCCAGGCGCCGACCGCCGATGGCAACTCGGTGCTGGTGCAGATCGCCGGCCCGGTGGCCTCGATCCAGGTCATTCACGACGTGACCGGCGATGATACCTCGCATGTGCAGATCAGCGACGTCTACTTCGACGTCGTTGGCGGCGACGATACCGGCGAAGACGGTGACGATACGTTGCTTGGCGGCGCGGGCGACGACGTGATCTATGGCGAAGGCGGTGACGACTACATCGACGGCGGCACCGGGGACGACGTGATCTATGGCGATTACGGCCCGGATGGCGCCGCGGGCGCGCCCGGCGAGGCAAAAGTGCTGTCGTGGGACGATCTCGCCGCCGATGGCACCAGGCTGGGTGGCGCCACCGACTACGATGCCGGTGGCATCAACGTCGAAGTCGGCTTCACCGCGCTGGATCACGGTGCGACCGCAACGATCTCGAATGATGACACCTATACCCAGGCGGGCGAGGGGTTCGATCCCGACAGCAGCCTCAAGCTCTACGGTGCCGGTGGCGAAGGTGGCTGGGACAATACCTCGACCACCACGCTGGCCTTCTCCTCGACCGACAGCGCCTATGGCGACGAGGTTCAGAACGTCGCGTTCCGCCTCAACGATGTCGACGTCGGAAACCGCAACGACGAGCATATCGACCGGGTGACGGTGCGCGCCTACGATGCCGATGGCAATGCCATCGCCGTGGTGCTGACGCCGACCGGGGCGCAGACCGTGTCCGGCGGAACCGTGACCGGCACCAGCCCCGATAGCGGCGCGCTCGGGCCGGACGATGCGCTCGGCTCGGTCGAGGTTTCGATTGCCGGGCCGGTGGCGCGGATCGAGATCGACTACCTGAACGGCGACGTGACCGACCAGGCGATCTGGCTCTCCGATGTCACCTTCGAGACCACCGCGCCCGGTGGCGCCGATGCGCCCGGCGGCGACGATACGCTGTTTGGCGGCGAGGGCGATGACCTCATCTTCGGCGAAGATGGCAACGACACGATCACCGGCGGCGCCGGGGCCGATGCGATGTCGGGCGGCGCTGGCCGCGATACCTTCCTGGGTGGGAACGCCGGCGATTCCGCCGATGGCGGCTCGCAAGGCGACGACTATGACGTGCTCGATCTGTCGGGTTCTGGCCCGGTTCGGGTGGTTGACCAGACGCTGGACGCGGACGGCAATTCGACCTCCGGCACGGTGCAGTTCCTCGACGACGAGGGCAACGTGACCGGCGAAATGAGCTTCACCGAGATCGAACAGATCATCCTGCCGCCGAATTCCGGCCCGAATGCCGAAGACGACGCCGCCACCACCGACGAAGACACGCCGGTCGTGATCGACGTGCTCGGCAACGACACCGATCCGGACGGCGATCCGCTCTCGGTGACCGAGGCGAGCTCTCCGGATGGTGATGTCGTGGTCAATGCCGACGGCACGCTGACCTTCACCCCGAACGAGAACTTCAACGGCCCGACGACGATCACCTACACGGTGAGCGACGGCAATGGCGGCACCGACACCGCGACGGTGACGGTGGAGGTGACGCCGGTGAACGAAGGCCCCGATGCGGTGGACGACAGCGCCAAGACCGCGATCGGCACCCCGGTGACCATCGCGGTTCTGGCCAATGACAGCGATCCGGACGACGATCCGCTGACGGTGATCGCGGCCAGCTCGTCGGACGGCGACGTGGTGGTGAATGCCGATGGCACCGTCACCTTCACCCCGGCGGACGGGTTCGATGGCGAGGCAACCCTGAGCTACACGATCTCCGATGGCAACGGCGGCACCGATACCGCCACCGTTACGGTTATGGTGAATGACGGCATCGTCGAGGGCACGGTCGGCGACGATCTGATCGACCTTGGCTATACCGGCGATCCGGAAGGCGACATGGTCGACAATCTCGACGAGATCCTGCCGGGCGAAGGGCCGAATGACGATATCATCGAGGCCTATGAGGGCGATGACGTGGTCTATGCCGGGCTTGGCGACGACCATGTCGACGCAGGCGACGGCGACGATACCGTCTACGGCGAAGAGGGCGACGATACCATCATCGGCGGCGATGGCTCGGATACCGTCTATGGTGGCAGCGGCGACGACGTGATCGACACGTCGGGCTCCAACCCGATGACCGATTACGGCTTCCCGCCCTACCTGCCGCAAGACACCGACATGTTCGACGACCGCGATTATGTTGACGGCGGCGATGGCGACGACATTATCACCACCGGCGACGACCGGGATACGATCCTGGGGGGCGCGGGCGACGATACCATCGACGGTGGCCTTGACGACGATACGATCGACGGCGGCGATGGCGACGATTTCATCATCGGCGGCCATGGCTCCGACACCATCCAGGGTGGCACGGGCGATGACGAGATCTGGGGTGGCCTCGGGGCGGGCACCGATCCGCTCAACATCATCGACGCGCTCGATCCACGGCCCGATAACGGCATCGACGTGATCCATG
>SWCA01001299.1_pt1 | contig 48795 bp, 47 predicted proteins | sample 4692961 | NCBI WGS metagenome assembly SWCA01 (sample SAMN10267275, study PRJNA491770) | bioreactor metagenome | isolation source: DHS bioreactor inoculated with | place: Japan: off Shimokita Peninsula | reverse complement strand
CCCCCCCCCGTGTCTCCGTGGCTACCTTTCCTAATGCCTGCGAAAATAATGCGCTAACACCCCCATCGCCACAGGCAGCACGACACCGTACCCGACAATGCCAATCCTCTGTAATGCCATATCACCTGTAACAGGTCCAATAACACCAATCAGCGATAGCGCACCGGCTATAAAGAGCGACCATCGACACAAACAGCGAATACCAGATCCCCGAAACACAAAGGCAGCGCTGAGTAGAGAAAGCCCGAGAAAGACATCCCATGCAAGAAGCTCAACGGCATATAACGTCGAAGGCCACTGCAGAACGGTGAAGTCCGTCTGCCGCCCTGACGTCAACGCCACAAAATGCACGGCACCCGTCAGACCGGCCATGATGCCGGCGAAGATTATGGCAAGTAGACCGAGTATTCTGCGATCCGGCTCAGCCGTTTCATAGATCGCCGCCATAACAACGACGACAAGAGGAGCCGATAACAGAGTCAGCGTCTCCATCACGGCAAGGATCGGATCAACGATAGGATTATGAAGGCCGGCCTCTGTAATGCCGATCGCTACGACGACGATGTAGGCAACGCCGACGAGAGAAAGTGAGAGCGAGGATAAGAAGCCGATTCTGTGTGGAAGTTGCATTTGAAGTCTCAGGGAGGTGGTGCCGCGGCTTCTACATATTTCTCTATGGTCGGACCTCAACAATTAAAGACGCAGACTCCGCCGCTGCCGGGAACATCCGAAAGAGATTGCAGCTTCTGATACTCGCTCAACTCATACGCGCAGAGCAGAAGCCGTTCGTCGTGGGATTTCAAACAACTCTCGTAAGTCGACTCCTTAGGCGTAGCGGTCCAGTTTTCACAGGAGTGATTCATAAATGACGAGCAGGCCAGAGGGAAGGTGTTCAGGTAACCACCCCGATATTCCGCCCACTCCTGCTCTGTCCATAACTTACATGAAGACATGAGCAAGACAAAAACGACGATGCCTGTATAGTATTTCATATCCATTCCCTCTCCTTCCGTGCTTTCCTCCGCCCCCTCAGTGCCCTCAGAGTCCTCCGCGGTTCAATGCCTCTTCCTTCCTCTTTCGCGCTTTTCGTGCCTTTCGTGGACTCCGATTTTCCCGCTTTAATCCGCCTCAAGCTCCCTTATCGGTCGAGATCGGCCTCAACCCGGCAAGCAGCGTTTCAGGCGCGATATCCTGATCGTTGCCCAGATTCAATACGGACTCGATCCGTATTCCCGACATAGCCAGTGTCCTCGCATGTGAACTTCCTTTAATATGCACGCCGTTTTCGACAATCCAGACAAAGGGACTGCCGGCCTTTCTTTGATCTATGCCCGGCGCTTTCTTTCTTAACCACGACTTCAACCATTCCAGTTTCTTTATAACCTTCTTGACATCCGATGTGAACCCGGAATGGACTTCGGCAAAATAAACCCGACTCTTATACGCCACGGCATAATCCCACCGGCTGGCAACCGGATACACTTCTTTCAGGCACTCATCGAGATATAGACTTCCCTCAATACTTCTTGTTTCTTTCGCTCGAATCCGCGGACGATGCTTCTTATCAAGGGCAGAAAGCCCCGCCCTGTAACAATCCTTGATCTCTGCTATGTTTCGAACCGCCGCTTCAAACGTTTCCTTATTTTTAACCATTCGCTTTTATCTCCGCCACAAGTTCTACGGCACGGGAGGCGAAGGAAGAGACATTTCCCCATTCTCGAATATCAGGGTCATCATAATCAGCAAGAGAAGAGATGTCCTTTACTTCAATGCCAGAGCTGCCTTCTTTGAAGAAGTAAGAGTTAACTGTTCCATTGTTGAAGAAACTCGCGTATGGCTTCAGATGCGCTGAAGGAACCTGAAAGAGGGCCGCATAGGAATCCACCGCCCTCTTTTCATTTTTCATCTGTTGAAAGAACCAGGCAAAATCAAGGAGGATGGGCGAATGAGTCGAAACGATGACCTTGTAGCCCCTGTCGATTAAATCGACAATCTGCAACATCACGGATTGAATCGCACTGGGATGAAGCCCCATCTCAGGCTCTTCGATTACTACATACTCAAGTTTATCTCTTTTCGCTTTCGTCGGCGGGCACAGCCAGTAGAAGCCGAGCAGCAACGGCATAAATTCCTTCTGACCGGCGCTCCAGGTCATAAAGGGAATATCCATATTCTTCATTCTTAGCCGGAATCTTTTTTGCCCCGATCTTGCATCGAGCTTGATAGTCGCATTATGGAAGATACTCTTTGAGAAAGATTGACGGAGCGGATCCTTCAGACGACGGCTCACAGGAAAAATCATGTCTTCTTCGGCCGAAAACCCCTGAATCAGTTGTCGGAGGCTGTCACTGAAGTATCGCAGAACAAACGGAACCGTTGTATCGAACTCGCTGAAGAATTTCGGGCGACCATCCTCTACACTGAGAATTCTCTGTGCCGGAATATAGAATAGCTTTTCGACTGCGTTTTTATACTGATCGTTCTTTACCGGCGCCATTTTTGAAAGGCCGAACTTTGTAGAGTCGATCTGAACATCGGTCTTTTCATTCCAGAGGGCATTCATGCCTTCGCCGAAGTAGTAGTCCAGATTATAGGTTGGGTCTTTATTCCAGACAAACGTATACTGCTCCAGGATCTTACGAATATAATCCCTATCGATGGCGAGCTTAAGCAGCTGAAGCAGACTGCTCTTTCCGCTGGCCTGCGGGCCCACAAGAAGAGTCAAGTCTCCGAATTCGATCTCTGCGCGCTTGATCGGTCCAAAGTTCTTTACGATAAATTTCTTCATAGTTCCTGCCTTAGAGGACCGGACCGGGACGCTCATCACCTAACAGCGGCTTGCGATCCGGAATACGGTCAAGGGTCTCTTCCGTCTTCTTTAGATCTGCACGCTTTACTCTGGCTTCGATCGATTTCAACGACTCCCCGGGCCGATGTTTCTTCTTCCTATCCGTTACCCCGCCTTCCTCCGCGCCCTCAGAGTCCTCCGCGGTTCAACTCCTCTTCCCCTTTCGCGCCTTTCGTGGACCCGGCCTTACCGTCTTCTTCCCCCGATCCCGAACACCCCCAGCACGCCACGCGTCAGTTCGCGCACGACCGTGCGGCCGACGTCACGGGCCATCTTGCTTTCAATGACCTTCTCAAGAACAGTCGGCTCGGGTTTAGCCGTTTTGCTGCGAGTGGACTTCGGCTGCACGGCCTCCACCTCTTCCACCTTCTTTGAGAGGATTTCGTAGGCGCTCTGGCGATCGACGACCTCGTTATATTTCTTCGCAAGCTTCGACTGTTTCACGATCGCATCGATTTCGTTATCCGAAAGCACGTCCATGCGCGAGAGCGGAGGAGCCATCATCGTATGCACAAGCGGAGTCGGGCGGCCCTTTTCATCGAGGCAGGTGACGAGGGCCTCGCCGATACCGAGTTCGGTGATCAGGCGATCGATCTCGTAATCGTCGCTTAACGGAAAGTTCTCAGAGGCCGTTTTGACGGCCTTGCGGTCTTTTGCGGTGAAGGCGCGCAGCGCATGCTGGATCTTCATGCCCAGCTGAGAGAGCACGGCGGCGGGAATATCGTCGGGGCTCTGCGTGCAGAAGATGACGCCCACGCCGCGAGAGCGAATGAGCTTGATGACGGTTTCGACCTGATCGACGAGCGTTTTGCTCGCTTCATTGAAAAGCAGATGCGCCTCGTCGATAAAAAGCACAAGCTTCGGACGCTCGACGTCGCCTTCTTCGGGAAACTTCTCGAAGACCTCGGCGAGCAGCTGCAGCATAAACGTACTGAAAAGCACCGGGCGATTCTGCATGTCGGTTAAACGCACCACAGAAAGAACGCCACGGCCGTTATCGTCCAGACGCATGAGATCGTCGACGTCGAAGGATCTTTCGCCGAAGAACATATCGGCACCCTGCTCTTCAAGGGCGACGATCTTGCGTAAGATGGTGCCGGCCGATGCGCTCGAGACCTTACCGTATTCGGCCTCGAATTCGGCCTTGCCTTCGTTCATAACGAAGTTAAGCGCCTTCTTGAAGTCTTTCAGATCAAGCAGCAGAAGCCCCTGATCGTCGCAGAACTTCATGATGACGGCAAGCAGCGACTGCTGTGCGTCGTTCAGTTCGAGGATCTTGCCGAGAAGAACGGGACCGAACTCCGACACGGTGGCGCGAAGACGGGCGCCCTTCTCACCGGAAAGCGTGAGAAACTCGACGGGATAGGCCTCCCCCTTAAACGCAAGGCCCATCAGATCGGCGCGCTTCTTAACGCCGTCCGAGGCCTCGCCGGCGGCGCCGAGGCCAGACAGGTCGCCTTTAATGTCCATCAACAGACAGGGCACGCCCGAGCGCGAAAGAGCGCCGGCAAGGGCCTGCAGGCTTTTCGTTTTACCGGTTCCCGTCGCGCCGGCGATGAGTCCGTGGCGGTTGAGCGTACGCAAGGGAAGATGCACGATTGTGCCGTCGACGGGCTTACCGTCGAGCATGGCGAGGCCGACGGTAACGCTCTCGCCCGAGAAGGTATAGGATTTCTTAATGCGCTCCGCGAAATCGGAGGATGCTTTTTTTGCCATGATGCTGCGATCATGGCAGCTCGATAGCAGAGGTCAACTCACTTCTTTTTGCGCTTCGTGAAGTCGACCTCGATGATCTTCTCGGGTTCTTTTTCAGGCGTCTGCTGAGCCGGGCTTTCGCCGGAAGAGGGTTCGGCATCAGAAGCCGGCTCTTCTTGATCAAGCTTGCTTGCATCGCGCAGAGTCGGTTCGGGTACGTTCATCGTTACCCATTGCATCAGGAACTGCCCGGGTTTGTCGAAGGCGCGATGCACGCACTCCCACGGAATATGGACGGGCTCCCACCGCGCGAAATGCATGTCGCAGTCGATGCCGCGTTCATCCCAGCTGAGGCGTCGGGCGCTGTACGGGCCGAACACAAGCACGATGCCCTCTTCTTTCTCTTTGTCTATGAGGCCGCGTCCGCCCAGATAAAGATCGGGATGCGGCACACAGTGAAGATAAAACGTTTCGCATACCTCGAAGAGCGTTTCAACGACGACCTTTTTGACGCGTCGATTGTAGGCCAGATCCTCCGGCGTGATCTTATCAGCCATGTGCGGCCTCCGTGATGCGAATCACATTCAGATTACGGCCCGTATCGCCGCGGCGATGTGAGAAGAAGCGGTCGCGCAGGCCTTCGTTATCGGCGACGACGCCGAACGGATCTTCGTATTGGACGTTCTTTCCTTTAAGAGATTCGCCAAACAGCCAGCGTGCGTTGTTATACAGATCGAGCAGCGACTTGCCCCCCTGCTGAGGATGCGTGAGCGGAAAGTGGCATGCGACCTCGGGACCGACCTCGTAGGCCGAACCCGGAATATACGGCCCCGGAAAGATATGCAGCGGCTCTGACATATCAAGCTTCATGCGCATAGCACGATCGATCGTATGATAGGCCATCGACGTAACATGCGAGACGATGCCGCGCGTCAGGCCGCGCCATCCGGCATGCAGAGCGCCGATCAGCACATCGCCCGACGTGCCTTCTGTATGGAAGAAGACAGGAAGACAGTCGGCCGTGCGGATCACAAGAAGCACGTCTTTTTCGGTCGTCATCGTAGCGTCGGCCTTTGCGTACAGAAGCGGTCTCGAAGGAAGATCGACGGCGCCGACGCGTACACAGTCAAAGCCATGCACCTGATCGAGCATGATGATGCGATCGACGGGAAGATCGAAATAATGCGAGAGAACGCGCTTCTCTTCGTGCTTGCGCTCGGTGGCGTCTTCGATAGCGGCCAGCGGTTCAAGGGCACGCTTGCCAAAAACGGCGGCCTCGACGCGTCCCTGTCTATGGCGCAGCTCGGGCGTGATTTGATTTAACGTAGTTTCTGCTAACATTTCATTCCTCTGAAAGGAGCTCCTGGCGATGCACCGGATGCGTCATCTGATACCGGTCTGAGATCTGCTCCATGAGTCGCCGCTCCTCGTCGCTGACGACGCCGGCCGGCAATACAAAGGCGCGTGCGTCGGATTCTCGCGCCACAAAACGAAACAGCTCTTCGTAAAGGGCTCCGCCTCCCGTCCAGATGGCGCGCTCTGCATGCTGTAGATAAAGCCTGACCGGCGCAAGATAAAAGACAAGTAAACCGGGATCGGGCGAAACGGCCGACAGAATCTGGCCCGAGAGCTCGAAGTATTCGGGCAGCAGAAGCACGGTGTGCAGAGAGCCGGGCTCGATGCGATCCGACATCGAGAGAAGCGAGGCCAGGCGATCGGGCGTGAACAGAAAGGCGGACGGGTACTGCGCCATCTGCGGAGCGACGATGTCAATGGGATGCCTGCGAAAGGGGCCTGCCTTCAGCCGACGGCTGCGCACGTTCTTTCGATTTTCAAAAGAAAGCACCCTCCTTACCCGGACGGCAACCTCTGCTACGAGGTCCTGAAACTCCTGATCGCCGTTTCGCATCGCTCCGGAGAAAATTTCACTGACAGGATAGAAGGCAACTACATAACGGAGGCATGGCTCTGATCAAGATCTGCGGAAACGTGCGCCATGTAGATGCAATGCTTGTCGCTTCGTTCAATCCTGACTTCATGGGATGGATCTTTTCGCCGTTCAGCAAACGCCGGCTTGATCGTTCCCGGGCCGCTCGCATGATCCGATCCGTTCGCTCGCGACATCCGGGCATTCGCCATGTGGGCGTCTTTGCCGGGAATTCCGTGCTGTCGATCCTTGCTCTTGGTCGCTATCTTGCCGAACATGAGGCCTCCCTCGATTTCTTCCAGGTGACCGAGGGTGCGGGCTTCATTCATCGCCTACGTGATCTACAGAGCGGCGAAAATATTCCCGCCGCGCCTGTGATTCCCGTTCTGCGACCGACACAGCGCATCGACGATCTGGATTTTGTGAAAACTTCGCCCTCGCCGTTCTGGGTTCTCGACCGCTTTGATCCCGTTGCAAAAGGCGGAACAGGCCAGCAGATCGACACATCGCTTTTCGCGCCGGTGCGTTATCCGTTTCTTGTTGCAGGCGGTATTAACGCGAAGAATGCGCGCGACATCTTGAAGCAAAGCGGAGCGGCCGGCATTGATCTCAGTTCTGGAGTCGAGTCCGCTCCTGGCGAAAAAGATCCTCAAAAACTGGAAGATCTGTTTCGAAACATGCGCGAAAGCTGAAACGGAATCCATTTTTTACAGGGAAGTGATTATTTTCCTTCTTTATTTTCGTTTTATTCTTGCTTCCGGGCGGGCAGCCGTTTCACAATGTCGGCGCAACCCAACCCTATGGAACAAAAACAAACCGCCCCGACGCTGCACTTCACCGAAGAGATGAAGGGCGCCGTCACATCGATTTCGGCGGAGCAGGACGGCGTCGATTACGTCCGCTCTTATGAAACAGGGAAACGTCAGGATACCTCTTTGATGTTTCACGTTACCATCCACGTAGCCGATCCGCATCGCCTGCGAACCGATTCGGCGACGCCGGCCACGCTGGATGGATGGATTCAGAGCCCTCTTTTCGGAGAGCGATGCCCGATTCATGACGCCAGCTTTCAGCTCTTTGTCCCGGTGTCGGCGTATCATCATGAGATGCGCTACCGAATCGTATTTGCAGATTCCTCAGAACGTCTTCACACTCTGGTCGGCTATAAGACGATACGCCCAGGTTCGGTGCTGCGCATCTGGCCCGATACGACGACGCTGTATACGCGCGTCTATTCGGGGGCTCTTCCCGACTGGCCGTCTGATTCCGAAGAGGCTCGTTTCGCCGGCATCCTGCATATCAGTCTTTTCGATTTCATGAAGCAGATGACGACACTCAAGACGACGCCGCGAAGCTTTGCCGCCATCAAAGACTTCTTTTACGTTTTCGCTCGCATGCTGATGCGCACCTATGTGCTTCCGCGTAAGGGGTGAGACGATGAAAACCATACGTTATATCTGTATGTCTGACCTGCACTTCGGCGCGGGCTCGTCGCTTTTCACGTCGATGAAGCCGCCGACGCAGAATGAAAAAACGGGACGGCTAACTGCGCGCCGCGGATCACGAATCCTCAGACAGTTCGCCCGATCGCTGCGGCTGCTTGCGAAAAAGCACAGCCGTCCGGGCAGGCGGCCGACGCTCGTTTTGAACGGCGATATTCTCGAACTGGCACTCGCCGATCTGGACGACGCCCTTACCGTCTTCGAAGATTTTCTCGTTGCCCTTTTCCCGAAAGGCGAAACGCCGCTCTTTGACACCGAAATCCTCTATTTGCCGGGTAACCACGATCATCATATGTGGGAGCTCAGTCGCGAAGAGGAATACATTCGCCGCCGCAAGAAAAACGCCCCGCCCTTTCACACCGTCTCTGCCGATCGAGCCGACGGGCTGCGATCGCCGCTTCTTGAGGAGACGCTGCGTCGCGTGAGATCCGATCTGAAAGTGCGCGTCAGTTATCCGAACCTGGCGCTGAGCGCAGACGATCGCACCGTCGTCATTCACCACGGGCACTTCACCGAGCGCATCTACTATCAGATCTCGCAGATGCGCAATCTGATCTTTCCGGGACGCACCGCCCCGCAGACGCTTGAAGAGATCGAATCCGAAAACTTCGCCTGGATCGACTTCTTCTGGTCCACGCTCGGACGCTCGGGTCCGGCCGGCAAGGATCTTGAGCTGATCTACAATAAGCTGCATGATCCGACGCAGACAGAGAAGATGCTGCATCGCTTCGCCATTCAGGTATCGGCTAAGAACCACCCGCCTTCTATATGGGATACCATCCGCGGAACGTTTGTTTATATCGTCATTCGTGCCGCCACCCGACGCATCCTCGATACTGAGATCCATCAGGGCAAGGAGCCGCTCAACGAGTCTTCTCGAAAACTGATGCAGTGGTATCTGAGCGTTCCGGTCAAGCATCAGATCGGCGACGTGAAGCGGCTCGGCTTTCTCTTCGGGCATACGCACAAGCCTTTCAGTGAAAATGTAAGCCTCGAAGATGGGGCAAGCGTCGATGTGTATAACTCTGGAGGATGGGTCGTCGAAACGCCCGACGTCATCGAGTCGCATGGAGGAACTTTGCTTCTGCTCGACGAGAAGCTTACATGCTATCCGCTTCACGTCTTCAACGAAGGAGAGTTTACGCCCGATGCGATGCTGCCAGAAGGCGACCGCCTGAAGGCCATGATCGTCAACGGCATTCGCCGCCGACGCATGCGATTGATACGACGCATACAATCTGAGGGCACGATGTACGAGAAGGTCCTGCTCATGACGAAGGGCAAAGAATGGAAGAAGCATCTCGGCAGCGGCCTCGCCTCGGGCCCGAAAAAGAAGAAACGCAAGAAGAGTCAGAAGGCCCGTAAAAGCAGGAGTAACTCATAATGATCCCACAATTCACATTCGTCGGCGTTAAAGACGCACAAACGACATATCATCCTTTTTCGACTGAGGACGGACTCGGCCTGCATCTGATGCGCTTCAAGCGCAAGCCGTCGAAAGACGTCATTCTGCTCTCGCACGGCCTGACGACCTCGACCGATATGTTCGTCATGCCCGAGCACGAGAATCTTGTGAACTTTCTGCACGACAACGGCTTCGGCGACGTCTGGTCTCTGGACTGGCGAGGAAGCATGCGTCACAGCTATAACCTCTTTCCGCATCGCTATACGCTCGACGATGTGGCGCGATACGACATCCCCGCTGCAATCAAGAACGTCCGCAAGGAGATCGGGCCCGATGCGCGCATCCACGCAATCGTACACTGTGTGGGCTCGATTACGTTTTTCATGTCTCTGCTCGGGGGTTATACAGACGGCATATCGTCGGTCATTACAAACAGCGTATCAACGGTGCTGAACGTGCATCCCTGGTCGCGCATGAAGTTGCGCCTCGCTCCGTTTCTGATCGAGTCGGTGCTGCGGCTGCCTCATATCAATCCGAAGGCGGCGTCGCTTCCTGGGATTGCCGCGGGCAAATTTCTGGCAAAAACGATTAGCCTCTTTCATCGCGAATGCGATGTGCCCGAATGCCATATGCTCAGCATGATGTGGGGAACCGGATGGCCTGCCTGTTACATGCACGAAAAGATGGATGAAGAGACGCATAAGCGCGTGGGCGATCTTTTCGGCGCCACGTCGCTGAACTATCACAGGCACATCAGAAAGATCGTAGCAAACGGATTTCTGCGCCCGGCACAAGACGGACAGCGCTCGTTATACAGAGACGGCCTGGATCGATTGAACATGCCCATCCTCTTTATGACGGGAACAGAGAATCGCATCTTTCTCGATTCCAATGTCGCCGCGCATGAGATGTTAAGCAAGCAGACATCTGATACGAATCGAGCACAGAGAGAGTTTTTTCTCGCCGAAGGATATGGACATCAGGATACGCTGATGGGTAAGAACGTGCATAAAGATATCTTTCCGCGTTTCCTTGAGTTCTTGAAGCGCAACACACGGTAAAATCCCGAACCATACTGACAGGTAAAAAGGAGTCATCTATGTCTTTTGATTTTGATGTGATCGTAATAGGCTCGGGATTCGGAGGCTCGGTGATGACGCTGCGCCTTGCCGAAAAAGGCCATCGCGTATGCTTGCTCGAGCGGGGTCGCCGCTATGGCATGCATGAGTTTCCGCGCCGCATGAACGAGTTTCGCGAAGGCGTCTTCTGGGACCCCGAAGACGCCAAATACGGTTTCATGGAATTCGACGCTTATCCGAAATCGGACGCCTTCTCGGTGCGCGCCAGCGGTCTTGGAGGCGGCTCTCTCATCTATGCAAACGTCCTTTACAGAATGCCTGCCGATTTCTTCGCCGGCTGGCCGTCGGGCATCACGCGCACCGAGCTTGATCCGTATTATGATCGTGTAGAGCATACGATGGAGGCATCGCCTTATCCTTTCGAAACCGACCCTTATTATAGAGATACTCCGAAGGCGCACTGGATGAAGCAGGTCTCGGCGAAGCTTGCCGACGCCTCAGATACTCTTGTGCCGCATCAGTTTCATTTTCCAAAGCTGGCCGTGCGCTTCGAGGGGGATTTTCCAGGACATCAGACCGTGAACTCACACGGCGTGATCCAGTCGAAATGCAACAAATGCGGCGAATGCGACATCGGCTGCAACATACACGCGAAGAACACGCTCGATCTGAACTATATCGCACGGGCCTGCAACCCGTCGCTGCTCGGCCCGAAGGGCAAGGCGGCCGAGGTGCGCACGCTGGCCGACGTCGAAAGCATCGTGCCCGCCAATGGGGGTTATACAATCACCTATGTGAATCCCGTCAGCAGGGGCGAACAGACGACGATTTCGGCGCGCAGAGTCATCGTATCGGCCGGTTCTATCGGTTCAACGACGCTTCTTCTGAAGATGCGAAAGTACGGCAAGCTGACGCAGCTGAGTCCCGCTCTCGGCAAAGGCTGGTGCGGCAACGGCGATCTTGAAGGCACGGCCCTCAAAACCGATCACGACATCGTCCCCACAAACGGACCAGTGATCACGACGGCCATCGAGTACCGTTTCCAGCCGTATCCTGACGGTTTCGCTCACGGCATGGTTATCCAGGACGCCGGATTCCCTTCTTTCATCTCCTGGTTCGTCATCGGTCGCTTCGCCTCGGCAAGCGCCTTCATGCGTGTGATCAAGTTTATGGTGCGCGGAGTCGTGCGCGTTTTCAACAGGCTATTGTCGCTCACCGGGCTTCATCGGTTCCGACGCGAGATCAACATCGGCGACGATATCGCCTATTTCATCGACCGTGACGACTTCGTGCGAAAATCGCATCTGCTTCTCGGCATGGGAAGGGACCGCAACGACGGACACATCGAACTGACCGACGATGATCAGCCGCTGATCCGCTGGAGGATGAAGAACAGCAAACTGCACTATGACCGCGTGCGTCGAGAGATGCGTAAGATCGCCGACGGGCTGGGCGGCACCTTCCTTGACAATCCGCTCACGTATATGAATAAGATGATCGCCGTGCATCCGCTTGGCGGCTGTCCGATGTCGGATTCGGCCGATACGGGAGTGGTGGACGGCAACGGCGAGGCTTACGGCCACCCGGGGCTTTACGTCGTCGATGCAAGCATCCTGCCGACGTCGGTCGGGCCTAACCCCTCGCTTACGATTGCGGCGATGGCCGAACGTATCGCCGACCGTTTCCCGTCGCCATAAGCAGTCACCGAACCCGTCGCCTGTAATAAGGCGATGGGGGAAGCGTCCGGTTTTGCGGGCCTTACTGTTGCTGCTGCTCTTCCTGGTGGCGTATGTCTTTCGCCTCCAGATAGTAGATGACGTTCTCTGAGATATTGGACGACAGATCGCCGATACGCTCCAGAGAACGCGTGATCAGGCCGAGAGGCAGAGCCGGATCGGTGAGCAGCACGCGGTCCTCGTATTCGTCGACATACTCTTCGACCTGAAGGCATTCGTTAGCCGCCGCCTCATCATCATGAAGCAGGGCCTGGATGGCAAGCTGAAGGGCCTTACGCGCATTATCGATGAGATGGCTCAGGTCGGATGACATGAAATCGGCGGGCAGCTTCACGCTCCATTTGGCGATGGTCTTGGATTCGTCGCCGATGCGCTCCAGGTCGCGTACGGATTTCATGACCGACAGGATGAAACGCAGATCGACGGCGAAGGGGTCTTTCAGAGCAAGCAGGCGGATGCAGGATTGATCGAGTTCCATTTCCATCTTGTTCAGATCTCTGTCCATGAGCAGAACGTCCTGAAAACGATCGTGGTGCGCATCGCGCAGCACCTCCAGTGCCTTATCGAAAATGCTCTCAGCACGGCGCGCCATGAGGGAGATCTGCTCTTTCAATTCATCAAGATGCTTTTTGTTCATATATAGTGTCCGCTACAGTATCCGAGATCCGGGTGTATGCCGCCTTCTACCGAAGGCTGTGACGCAAAATTACCGATAAATCTGCCCGGTCCATCAGAAAAGTTCTCGCAGCAGATTGCACGGTCAGGTTTACAGTTTGATGACGTCCGTATGACGACGAACGGAAACCGCCTCAGCAAGCCAGGCGGGTGTTGAAAAGAACGGCTGAAAGAATTCTGTCATCTATCTGTAACAATTCACGGCGATGGTGTGTCAGACAGCCCGGATATCGGGCTCACAATCAGGATTATGGAGAAATCTATGACTATGACGAAAGAACGCCTCGGCGTCGTCGGATCGGTCCTTCTCTTTGCTGCGACGATCAGCTGCGGCGGAGAAAAAAAGGTCATCAGCATCGACGGATCGAGCACGGTGTACCCCATCACTCAGGCCGTGGCCGAAGAGTTTCAAAAAGCGAACAAGAACATCAACGTAACGGTCGGAATTTCCGGCACGGGCGGCGGGTTCAAAAAGTTCTGCGTCGGCGAGACGCACATCTCTGACGCATCGCGTCCGATCAAGAAATCCGAGATCGAGAAATGCGACGAGAAAAAGATTGAATACATCGAGCTGCCCGTCGCCTATGACGGACTGTCCATCGTCGTTGCAAAAGAAAACGACTTCGTTCAGGACATCACCGTCGACGAACTGAAAAAAGCTTTCGGTGACGCCAATGTAAAAACCTGGAAAGACATCCGCGCCAGCTGGCCGGCTGAGCCTCTGAAAGTGTACTCGCCGGGTCAGGATTCGGGAACCTTCGACTACTTCGCCGAAGTGATCCTCGGTAAAGATGTAAAGGTTCGCGGTGACGCCGTATTCAGCGAAGACGACAACGTACTTGTAAAAGGCGTTTCGGGCGATAAAGGAGCCGTCGGTTTCTTCGGTGTCGCTTATTACGAAGAGAACCAGGCGACTCTGCGTGCCGTTCCCGTCGTAAACCCGAAGTCGAAAAAGGCCGAGCTGCCCACTCTTGAGAACGTCATGAGCGGAGCCTATGCGCCTCTTTCACGACCGATCTTCATCTATGTGGCCAAAACGGCCTCTGAAAAAGAAGAGATCAAGAATTTCATCAACTTCTACTTCGACAACGCGCCGACGCTCGTCAAGCAGGTAGGATACATTCCTCTGAAGCCCGAAGAATACACCCTGCTCAAAACCTATTTCGGTTCTGGCAAGGTCGGTTCGCCGGCCGCCGATACGCATGGCGGACAGCTGGAGATCCTGAATCTCTATAAATAATCGGTATGCGGGTGACTCCGGTCGCCCGCTCATCTTTTAAACGGAACGGTTATGGAAATCAATCTGGAACAGTCGAAATCCGAACAGCGCAGAATACTCACGCGAGCCATTCGCGAAGACAGGAAAACGGTTTTCTCCCGATTCGGCGAACGCCCTTCATATTCTAAATCTGAAATCATCATTCGTAATTTCTTTCGCCTGAACGCCTATCTTACGATGGGTGTAACGCTGGGCATCATTGCCGTTCTGCTTGTGGACGGCGTCGAATTCTTCAGACGCGTTTCGGCATGGGAGTTCTTTACGGGCACCGTATGGTCTCCTTTCGGTCAGCCGAAACATTTAGGGGTGCTGCCTCTGATCAGCGGCACCATGATGATCGCCATCGGCTCAAGCCTTGTCGCTATTCCGCTGGGTATGGGCACGGCCATCTTTCTCACCCTCTATGCTCCGCGATCGTTTCGCGAGATCGTTACGCCTATCATCGAGATCCTGGGCGGCATTCCCACCGTCGTCTACGGATATTTTGCCCTCGACGTCGTAACGCCTGCTTTGCAGAAGATCTGGCCAGAGATGGGGCTTTTTAACGCGTTATCCGCATCGATCGTCGTGGGCATAAGCACGCTGCCGATGGTCTCGTCGCTTTCAGCCGAAGCGATCCGCGTCGTGCCTTCAAGCATTCGCAACGCCGGCTACGCCCTTGGAATGACGAAGTTTCACGTCGTGACGCGCATCGTCGTTCCGGCCGCTCTGTCCGGAATCGTCGCCTCGTTTATTCTCGCCTTTTCGCGAGCCGTCGGCGAAACGATGGCCGTAACGCTGGCCGCCGGTTCATCGCCTAACATGAACTGGAACTATCTGGAATCGATTCAAACGATGACCGCTTTTATCGTTCAGATCTCGCTCGGTGATACGCCGGCGGGCAGCATCGAATATTATACTATCTACGCTATCGGATTGACGCTCTTTGTCATGACCTTTGCCTTCAATATCCTGGCATTGCAGATCGTCCGACGCTTCCGTGAGGTTTATAAATGATCAAATTCGAACCTACCGTTAACCGTCGTTATTACGTTTACGGAGCCGTTTTTCAGTTTATCTGCCTGATTACGAACGTGGCGGCGCTTGTCATTCTTGTGCATCTGCTGTTCAGTATTACGGCCTCGGGCATTCCTCATCTGACGACGGATTTTCTAACGAATCCGCCTTCTCGATTTCCCGAGAAATCCGGCGTTTTCCCGGCCATTATGGGTACGATCTGGAACATGTCGCTTACGGGTTTCTTCGCTATCGGTATAGGCATGACGGCGGCCATCTATCTCGAAGAATACTCGTCGCATTCCAATCGATTCGTGCAGTTCATCAAGATCAATATCCAGAATCTTGCCGGCGTGCCTTCTATCATCTACGGTATTCTCGGGCTAACCCTGTTTGTGCGCTGGATGGGGCTCGGTCGCAGCGTGATCGCCGGCGCCCTGACGATGGCGCTCTTGATTCTGCCGACGATCACCATCGCCACACAGGAAGCGCTGAGAGCCGTTCCCGATTCCTTTCGCTTCGGAGGCTACGGCATCGGCATGACGCGCTGGCAGGTCGTGAAATATCAGGTGCTGCCCGTCGCCATGCCGGGCATATTAACCGGCGTCATCATCGGACTGTCTCGCGCCATCGGCGAGACCGCTCCGCTGATCATGATCGGCGCCCTGACATACGTCGCCTTCGCTCCATCAAGCATTATGGACGGATTCACCGTACTGCCGATTCAGGTTTTTAACTGGGCATCGCTGCCACAGAAGGGATTTCACGACATCTCGGCGGCGGCCATCATCATACTGCTGGCTGTGCTTCTCTCAATGAATGCAGTCGCCATCTACTTACGCGTATTCTTTCAGAGAAAATTGAGCTCTCTGCACGGTTGATACTTTACAGGAATTTATTGAACATGGAAAAGATCGAAGTTTCAAGAAATCAGGATCAGGAAGAAAACAGAGAGGCACTGGCAGCGTGCATTCAGGTTCGCGATTGCAATCTGTTCTATGGAAAATTTCAGGCCGTTCACGACCTGAATCTGGATCTTTATAAAAACCGCGTTTCGGCCCTGATCGGCCCTTCCGGTTGCGGCAAGAGTACGTTCCTGCGCACGCTCAATCGTATGAACGACTTTATCGACGGCTTTCGCGTCGAAGGCTCGGTGCTTCTCGACGGCAAAGACATCTACGATCCGAAACAGGATGCGGTGGAAATCCGGCTGCGCGTCGGCATGGTTTTTCAGAGCCCGAATCCGTTCCCTAAGTCCATTCACGAGAATATCGCCCTTGGTCCGAAGATCAACGGTTATACAGGCGATCTCGACGAACTCGTGTACGAGGCTCTTTCCAAGGCCTACCTGTGGGACGAGGTAAAAGACAAGCTAAAAGAGAGCGCCTACTCGCTTTCCGGAGGTCAGCAGCAGCGACTCTGCATCGCCCGCGCCATCGCCATGCAGCCCGAGGTGTTACTCATGGACGAACCGACGGCATCGCTTGATCCGATCTCGACGAATAAGATCGAAGAGCTGATCCTCGAGCTCAAAGAGGATTACAGCATCATCATCGTTACCCATAACATGCAGCAGGCGGCGCGTATCGGCGACTACACGGCCCTTTTCTATCAGGGCAAGCTGATCGAATACGAGTCGACGTTTAAGATCTTCACCAATCCGGGGCAGAAGCTCACAGAGGACTATATCACCGGTCGATTCGGGTAATATCCAATTCTGAATTCTGACTTGTAAAAGAGGGAGTCTCGGCGTCGCTTATAGGAAGAGCCCGAATCTGTAGCTTCTGCAGCCAGTAAGAAACACCGGCTTGCGGCGATGCTGCACTCCACTTCGCTATACGGTGAAGGTCGTCGCTACGGTAATAGGCGATTAACGGCTCAAAATGGCCTGATGCATGCCTGTAACAGGTACTCCGCTTTTCGTTCTCAGGCTCTTCACTTTCCAGAAGAGCCTGAATATGCCGGCCCTGCAAGCGGATCATATCGACGGCAAGCAGAAGAATCGATGCATCGGGCATCGCTCTATGGGCCGAGAGCAGTCCACGCAGAGGCCCCGAGGCGACGGGCTCGTCGAAGATGAAGCGAACATGTTTGCTGCCTTTCCCCAGACTCTCGTAAAGAGAGGCCTGTTCTTCGCGTAAAGACAGATACACCTGTGAAACAAAGGGCCGAAGAAGCGCTATCGCGTTATCCACGAAAGTAACGTCAGACTCCGATTCGGAGGATTTCGCAAGCGGGACGAGGCCTTTCTCCCGACCCATGCGGCTGCTCTGCCCGCCGCAGAGGATCAGTCCGATCGGCCGATCGTTCGAATCGCCGGGCTCAGTCGATCCATCCGGCCGGCTCAATGGCGGCACCCTTCGCTCCATGCCTCGGTCCCATCGGCAAAGCGTTCCAGCTTCCAGATCGGCACCTCGGTCTTGATGCGATGAATGATCTCCTGATTCGCTGCGTAGGCGGCCTCACGATGCGCCGATGCCGTGATCACGACGACCGCAGACTCGCCGACAGGAACCTCGCCGATACGATGCACCGCGAAGGCCTGCTTCAGCTCATATCTTTTTACGGCCTCATCGATAATCGAACGAATCAGGCCCTCGGCCAGACTCTCATGGGCTTCATAAAAAAGCGTCTGCACCGCTCTATTCGCATGGTGGTTGCGCGTCTCTCCACTGAAGAAGACAAAGGCGCCGGCTGCCGGGTCGTGATACCGGCCTACAAGGGCAGGCAGCTCCAGCGGATCTGCGCTGATATGTCGTCCCACCTTCTTCAGATCGACAGGCTCTGCTGCGTGTTCGAATGCCTTCATGCCTGACCTCTACGACTAACCCCCACTGGACGGTGGAAGAAGAGATACCTCGCCTTCGCCCAGTGCCGATTCGGGATCAAGAATCATGTCTCCTGCGGCCACACGACAGCTTTTCAAGAGAGACGCCGCCGCTGGATATAGCTCGCTCAGGCGTGCAAGCAGCATACGTCCGTTCTCGATTCCGTCTGACTCAAAAGCAAATTTCTGCGGCATATGCTGTCGAAGGGGGCCATAGGCTCGAATGCTTAATGCCATCGTTATCCTCCAATATATTTCATCGAAAGCGCGCTTCCCGTAAAGGCGCTCTTCTTCGTATTCAGCAGACTCACAAGCACGGATTGCAGCTCGACGTCGTCGGCAGGCATCGGCGTTCCGATGGCATGACTGAGACAACCGAACAGGTTTCCGTCTGCACTGAGTCGCAGTCGGTCGCAGTCCGAGCAGAACGGCTCGCTGTGATTGGCGATCGTTCCGAACCGACCATTTCGATCGTCACCGACCCTCGACCGCACCTCGTAGTAACGCGCCGTCGCCGATTGCCCTCTATCGAACGGAGTTACGTCATACCGCTGCTCGATCCGCTCGATCATCTCGGCCACAGGCACAAACCAGCGGTCATGCGTCTCGATCGACGGGCCCATCTTCATCAGTTCAAGAAAGCGTATGGCAAGCCCTCTTTCAAGAGCGAAATCCAGCAGATCGACGATTTCGTGATCATTATATGATCGAAGCACCGTACAGTTCAGCTTCGTCGGTATGTCGGCTTTCAGCGCGGCGTCGACAGCCTTGCGAACTCGATCCAGACCTGCTCCGTTAACCGCTCCAATACGGGCAAAGGTCGTCGTCGAGGCGGCATCAAGAGAAAGATTGATATCGGTTAAACCGGATGCCTTCAATTGAAGGGCCTTCGCTTCTGTAAGAAGCAGTCCGTTCGAGGTCAGCGATAAACGCGGAATCTGCATCTCTTGCAGACCGGCGACCAGTTCAGGAAGAGCGCCAAAGAGCAACGGCTCGCCGCCCGTCAGGCGAACCTCCGCAAGCTGGAGTCTCTGATGCAATCGCCTCACGCGATCGAGCAACGTCTCGACCGAGACGGACGATCTGACGAAACGCTCGGTGCCTTCGGCAACGCAATACACACAGGCCATATTGCAGTCTTCGGTTAAAGAAAGACGCAATGATCGGAAGCTGCGACCAGGCGCCGACATCAGCGGCCTCCGCCATGCAATCGAAATCGCACCGTATCGCCCTTCAACCATGATCGCTCAAGAAAGACAAGTCCATCGGAACCGACCGATGTGCGTATATCGCCGCTTCCGTTTGTTTTGAGGATCTCAACGCCGGGCTGCGGACCTGAGACCAGTCTGCCCGGCAGGATCTGCATGCGACGCGTATCGGGCCTTGCCTCGCCGAGAAGAGGTAGATAGAGATCAGATGAGAGGGGCGCTCCATGCCAGCGACGCAGAAGCGGCTCTATAAAAAGAGGCAGAGCGACCTGAACGGCGACGGGGTTACCCGGAAGAGCAAAGACAAGCGTGCGATGACGATCGACGTCTCTGTAACCGAACCAGATCGGCTTGCCCGGTTTGATGGCGACGCCATGAAAGATCTGCTGCACACTAAGAGCACGCAAGACGCCGGGCACGAAATCGGCATCACCGGCCGAGACGCCTCCGCTAAGAATCAAGAGATCGGTATGCAGGCATTCTTCGAGAACAGGCGTCGCCGATGCGGCATCGTCGCGAAGATGCTCCGTTCTTTGAACGGGAACATTCATTCGCCTGAAAAAAGCCTGTAAGGTCGCCGCATTGGAGTTTCGAATCTGCGTCGGCTGCGGCTTATCATCGATTGAAACGACTTCGTTACCCGTCGAGACGATCGTTATACGCGGCGATACCGAACAGAGCGGATGCGATTCGCCGATGGCGGCAAGCAGGCCGATCATCGTCCCGTCAATCTGCGTGCCCGCAGGAAAGATCAATTCACCGGGCATTAGATCCTCGCCGCATCGAGCAATGTTGCGGCCCGCCGAAATCCGGGCCTTCGGCGTCAGGCTGATCACGTCACCCTGAGACTCATCTACCTCTTCGCGCGGAATCACACAATCCGCACCGATGGGAACGGCCGCCCCCGTCATGATGCGCACGGGAGAGCCATAGCTTCTCTGTGCATCGCCGGCGAATATCGTAGCGCTTAGCGCTATCGGCCGATCCGAATCCAGATCTGCAACACGAACGGCATAGCCGTCCATCGTCGCCCGATCAAAGGGAGGATAACTCCGATCACTGACGACGGGCGCCGCCGTAAAACGGTACAAAGCGTCGAGTAGCGGAACGCGCTCCGCTGCAAGGGCATTTGCCGGGACGGCCTCCAGCACAAGGCGCAGCGCTTCATCGTATTCAATCATTCATGACCGCCTCCGACCAGCATGCGTCTCATGTGAAAGAGAGCAGGCAGAACGGCGTGCACGCTCTCCGTTGCGCCGGCCGTGCTTCCCGGCAATGCAAGCACGGCCGAATGCCCGATACTGCCGGCAAGCGAGCGCGAAAGCATGGCTACGGGCGTGCGATCCATACCGTAGCGACGCATGGTTTCGGCGATACCGGGGCCCTCTTTTTCAAGTATGGGCCTGAGAGCCTCGACCGTAACATCCTGTGGTCCGAATCCGGTACCGCCGGCGCAGAAGATGAAATGTATATCTTCGTCAACCCAGCGTTTCACGGCAGTTCGAATCGCCTGTTCATCGTCGGGAACGATACTGTAATGCACAACCTGCACGCCGAGCTTCTCAAGCAGATCGCGCACGGACCGTCCGGCACGATCTTCGCGTCTTCCCGCAGCAGTGGAATCACTGATAACAAGAACGGCAGCCGTCGTGCCGGCATCGACGCGCAGTCGTCGGTCGCTTTTGCCGCCCGTCTTTTCAGTAAGACGCATGTCGCCGATCCGCAGATCGACGTCGACGGGCTTGAGAAGATCATAGATGGTTAACGCCGCCACACTGACGGCGGTGAGCACTTCCATCTCGAGGCCGGTGCGTGCGATGGTCTTGCCTGTCACGACGATGCGCATACCGGCCTGTCTGTTCCGCGCTGGATCGGCCCCGGCATCAAAAAGCTCGAACTGCACGTCGAGCGCCTCAAGCGGGATGGGATGACAGTGCGGAATAAGATTCGCCGTCTGTTTGGCGCCGAGAAAGGCGGCGGCCTTCGCGAATCCAAAAGGATCGCCTTTAGGCAGCTCGCCTCGACGAATTAACTGTAGAGTCGCATCAGAGAAGAATACGGAGGCCTCGGCCGTCGCCGTTCGCAATGTGACGTTTTTCTCGGTAATATCTCTCATGAGCGACCTCTTTGCAGTTCGTTTAATGCAGACAAACCTCCGACGAGCGAAAAGGCTGTCTTTCCCTTTTCTGCAAGAAGCTGAGCTGCCGTTAAAGATCGCACGCCGGCCTGACAGACAAAGACGGTGGGACGATCCGACACGCATTCAGTCCAGCGTGCGCCGACCTCTTCAAGCGGGATGCGCAGCGCCCCTTTTAGACCCGACGCCTCAGAAGCGGGGCGAACATCAACGACATGATAGGCGCCACGATCTGCATCACTAAACGTCTGGCACTGGCCTGCGTCACCGGCCCATGATGCGAGAAATTCCGCGGGCGTCAGAAGGCGCACTATCTGATCCAGATCGGGTTCGTGCCGCTGATTCGCGGGCAGGCGACACCGACAATCCGGAGCGACGTTATACTGAAACTCTCGCATCTCATGATGCAGAAGGTCGATATGAAGCAGCCTGCCCGTTAACCGGCTCTGCCCGAGAAGTATATGGATCGCCTCGTTCGCCTGCCAGAGCCCGAGAATACCTGGAACGACGCCGATCGTTCCGAGCGCATTGCAGTTCAGGGCGCCGTCATCGGCCATCGGATACAGACACTCAAGACAGGGGCCGTCCGTATCAAAGGCGAAGCTTGTGATCTGCCCCTCCCAGGCGGCAACGGAAGCATAAACGAGCGGTATGCGCAGATTCATGCACATTCTATTTAGAAGATATCTCGAAAGAAAGTTATCCGTGCAATCAAGCACGACATCGACAGAAGATATCAGCGACTTAGCGTTCTCATCGGATAACGAGCAGGCATGCGCCTCAAGCCGCAGATCAGAGCGAAACTCGTGAAGACTGCGGCTTGCCTTTTCAACTTTCAGCATGCCCACATCCCCTTCGCGAAAGAGAATCTGCCTGTGCAGATTCGAAAGGGCGACAGTATCGGGATCGACAAGAACAAGCCGACCGATGCCCGCCGCGGCGAGATAGAGAGAAGCGGGAGAGCCGAGCCCGCCTGCTCCGACGACAAGAACGGAGGCGCCGGCAAGTCTATCCTGGCCGTCAGGGCCAAGCTCGGGAAGAAGCATCTGCTGTCGGTAGCGATCCATGATCCAGGGGCTCAGTGCAAGATAATCAGTCAGCCACCCTGCAGCCACCGATTCTCTTAGCGCTCAAAGATTTTCAGGGATTCATTTTTCTTGACGCGAAAGACCGAGATCGATCTTTTAGTTCAGGCGATGGGGTTCCGCCTTATAACCGCCCTTCTCTTTTGAAGCGTGCTGATGACTCCTACCACTCAAGTTCTTTTAGGAACGGGCTATCCGGTAGACGATGGCCCGCCTGAGTTGTGGAGGTAGGTATGTCCGAAATCAGTCGCTCTTCGCGAATCGAAAGATCCCGCCAGTTCTTGCTCGCCTATTTACGACCACTCTTAGAGCCTTTGCACCGCTTCTTTGATCTGGAAGAAAAGCTTCATCTGCTACGGTATTCGCTTCGGTGGATTCTGATTTCCGTCGTCGTCGGCATCCCTGTCGGACTGGCCTCGTCATTCTTTCTTTATTCTCTCGATCTCATGACGAAAACGAGAGAGGCCTTTCCATTCTTGATCCTTCTACTTCCAGCCGCAGGCGCCGCTGTCGCCTATCTCTATCATCGATGGGGAAGCTCGGTAGAACGGGGAAACAATCTTATTCTCGAAGAGATTCATGATCCGAAAAAGGTTATCCCGCTGCGCATGGCTCCGCTAGTACTCGCCGGCACACTGTTAACGCATCTGTTCGGCGGATCTGCCGGTCGAGAGGGCACGGCCGTTCAGATGGGGGCGTCGATCGCCGATCAGTTAACCCCCTTTCTGCGCTTCAAGGCCGAAGATCGTCGACTCATTCTGATCGCCGGTATGAGCGCCGGTTTTGCCTCGGTCTTTGGTACGCCGTTAGCCGGCGCCGTCTTCGGGCTTGAGGTCTATTTTCTCGGTCGCGTCGAATACCGCGCCATCCTTCCTTCGTTCGCCTCGGCCGTCGTCGCTCATCTGGCCGCCCTCGCCGTCGGAACTCCGCATACGCATTACCATGTAGATCACGCCCCTCTTATGGACGGATGGCTTGCCCTTTATGCCTTTGCCGCGGGCATCTGCTTCGGCCTTGCCGGATGGTTCTTTGCATCGCTCACGCATCAGATAAAGAAGCTCATGGGCCGATATATTACCAATCCGCCGCTTCGAGCAGCGATCGGAGGATTGATCGTCGTCGCCGGCGTCGGCCTGCTTGGAACGGATTACATCGGCCTCGGCATTCCGGTAATTCTAAAATCCTTCGAGCAGGAGCTACCGCCGCTTGCCTTTCTCGCGAAAACCGTCTTCACAGCCGTGACGCTTGGCTCGGGGTTCCGCGGAGGCGAGGTCACGCCGCTATTTTTTATAGGATCGACCCTGGGTAACGCTCTTTCGTCCGTGCTGCCGTTACCGATGGATCTTCTCGCCGCTATGGGATTTGTCGCGGTCTTCGCCGGAGCGGCTAACACTCCCCTGGCCTGCACGCTTATGGCCGTCGAGCTTTTCGGAGCAGAGGCGGGCCTCTATGCCGGCCTTGCCTCGGTCGCCGCTTATGTCTTTTCGGGTCATTCCGGCATCTATGCGTCGCAGATCGTCATCGAAGCAAAGGGCAGCCGCTATAAACATGAGGCCGGACATTCGCTCTCGCAGATCGGTCAGAGGTTTCGCTCAAAGAAGAACCAGTAATTGATCAACCTACTGCAGAAGTCATCTGGCATTCAGTTAAAGCACTCAAGCAGCCCTCTTTGCTAACGAATCGTCAGGCGAGTTCGGCGAGAACTGCTTCCGCAATCTCAGGGCCACCCTGACAAGCAGAATCAATGCCGGCACCTCCACCAGCGGACCGATTACACCGGTGAAGGCCTGCTCGGAAGCAACGCCCCAGAGGCCCGCGGAAACAGCAATGGCCAGCTCGAAGTTGTTGCCCGCAGCGGTGAAAGCGACGGCCGCCGACTGCTCATAAGACAAACGCAGTCGCTTTGAAATCCACATGGCCGAGAGAAACATAATGCCAAAATAAGCAAGCAGCGGCATCGCAATCAAAAGAGCCCTCTCCGGCAGCGTAATGATAGCTGCTCCCTGTGAGGCAAACATGACGACAATCGTAAGAAGAAGGGCAATGGGCGTCACCGGGCTGATGGCCGGCTGGAATCTATCCACATACCATCCCTCGCCCATGCGCGGAGTCAGAGTTAACCGCAACACCAGCGCAATGACGAAAGGAATGCCAAGGTAGATCAATACGCTCTCAGCCACGTCCCAGAAGCTGACCCTGTATTCGCTTGCCTCAAGGCCGATCATTTCGGGAACAACAGTGAGAAAAACATACACAAGCCCCGAATAAAAGAGGATCTGGAAGAGGCTGTTCAGCGCGACAAGACCGGCCGCAAGCTCCCTGTCGCCGTCGGCAAGCTCGTTCCACACAAGGACCATAGCGATGCATCGCGCCACACCGATCAATATAAGGCCCTCATAAAAACCGGGCTGATCATGAAAAAAAGCCACAGCCAGCAGAAACATGAGAATCGGTCCGATCAGCCAGTTCAAGGTTAACGAAAGAGCCGACAGCCGTGCATCCTTGAGTAATAAAAAGATGCGCGAGAAGCGCACCTTAGCCAGAGGAGGCACCATCATCATGATCAGACCGACAGCAATAAGCAGATTGGTCGAGCCATATTGAAAGCTATTGAGAAATTCGACCGCCTCTGGCCAGAACCGCCCAAGCATGATGCCGAGAGCCATTGCCAGAAAAATCCAGAGTGTTAAAAAACGATCCAATCCGTTCAATCGACGTGCAATTCCTTCCATTCAGTCCCTCTCACCTTCTTCTGTCAGTCTCAAACGACCGTCGCTTTCTCGCGCCTTCATGCTATAGCGGCGATGTGCAGAACCTCTCGCTGAAGTTCCTCTCGCGACATCGTCTCTACGGGTAACGCTGCCAGAGAATCGATACGGCGACGAATGATACGAAAGGCATCTTCAAAGGCACGATCGATCTCTTCAGCCGTTCCCTTCACATGCGACGGATCATCCACACCCCAGTGAGCCTTCACGGCGCGCCCGGGAAAGATCGGACATGCCTCTTCAAGCTCATCCCGCCCGCTTCCGCAGAGGGTCAGGACGATATCGATGGGAAGCTCGCCTTTAATGTAAGGAGTCCAGAGCTTTGAATGCAGGCCTTCCGTCGCGATGCCGTAACGCTTCAGCATCTCTAAGGCATGCGGATGCACGCCGTTTGTTTCGCTAAACTTTCTGAGATCGGGAGCCGATCCCGATGAATGAGAATCGAAACGATCGCCATAGCGGCCACGTAAATAGCCGTCGGCCATCTGGCTGCGGCATGTATTACCCGTGCATAGAAATAGAACCGATATTTTCTTCACAATGAGTTCCCTGACTGATTTCTCTGATCTTTGCTTTTCGCCTGTGCCTATTGTTTGCGACTTTCAATCCAGCCGCGTATCTTCTCTCGATTGGGAAGAGGCTTCCCCTGATGCACGACCTCTTCGTCGATAACAAGGCCTGGAGTGGCGAAGATATACTTCCCGATCTCGTCCATATCCTGCACATACTCGAGTTCAGCCTGAAGTCCCAGTTCAGCGAGCGCCTGTTGTGTAGTTTCATGCAGCACCTTGCAATTCGTGCAGCCCGGTCCAAGAACCTTGATTTTCATACATCTGCTCCTGTTGAAAGAATTATCGCCTGAGCCGGAAGGTCGGCCGAGCGTTCATACAAAATTACCGTAAATAAAGCCCGCTAATGCGGAGAACACAACAACGAGTGCGGCGTAAACCAGCGTGCGTGAAAGGCCCATGATACTGCGAAGAGCAAGTAACGACGGAAGACTGATCGCCGGGCCCGCGAGCAGCAGTGACAGCGCCGGACCTTTTCCCATGCCTGCTCCGATCAGACCCTGTAGAATGGGGATTTCAGTGAGAGTGGCAAAATACATCAGAGCTCCGGCCAGCGAGGCGAAAATGCATGAGGCGATCCCGTTACCGCCGACCAGGGTTTCAATATATGCGGCAGGTATTAAGCCCGTGCCTTTTCCGGGGCGACCGAGAAGCCAACCCGAGATAAAAACGCCGATAAAGAGATACGGAACGATCAGCTTCGTGAACTCGAAGGTCTCACGCATCCATCCGGTCCGCTCTTCTCCGTTAAAAAAACGAAAGGCAGCGGCGGCAGTCAGAATAAGGAAGATTGCCGTTAACCACCACTTCCATTCGAATATCAGCGCATACAGATCGCCGAACGATTCCGGCCGCTGCCAGGTAGCGCTGAGCAAAACACCTATCATGGAAGCAAAAAACAGCGCATCCTGCCAGAGAGGGCGCTCTCGCTCACCGGCAATCGTTGCCGTCTGCACGGGTTGAGCCGGGAAGATCTTTTCCATTAAAAGACCGATCAGAGCGGCAAAGACGATGGAAACAATAAACCGTGTGACGCCTAACTCCCATCCCAATATGCGAGCCGTCAAAACGATGGCCAGTACATTGATGGCCGGTCCTGAATACAGAAAGGCCACAGCCGGGCCGAGGCCGGCTCCGCGCCGATAGATGCCCGAGAACAGAGGCAATACGGTGCACGAACAGACGGCAAGCACCGTTCCCGAAACAGAAGCCACCGAATACGATATATATCGCGACACTCCGCCGGCAAAATACTTGATCACCGAGGCCTGTGAAACGAAGGCGGCGATACCGCCGGCGATGAAAAGAGCAGGAATCAGGCATGTAAGCGTATGATCATGCACGTATTCCTGAAGCATAAAGAAGCCTTCGAGTAAGGCTGCTTGCTGCACGGATGACTCCAGCGGGTAAAACCAGATCAGTGCGAAAGCACCGAGCAGGTAAAGCAGATACTTGATTTCTTGTTTTATGTTCACTTCATTCTCGCCTCGAGGCGTTCCAGTATCCATTTCAGATCCGGTGCAGGCTTTCCGTCATACAAACGACATCCGAACATGGGCGGAAGACCGCGCTTCAATTCATCCAGATCGCGTCCATCGACTAACAGAGTTGGAGAACCATGAAAATCATAACAGCCCGCCTGTTCCGGTGAATCTATCACGATCTGTTCAACCTGAAGGACTCCAGGAAGGCTGCTCTCTATTTGCGAGGTCAACCTTTCAAGGATTTGCCTTCCCGGGCAGTCAGGGAAGACGAGGATTTGCAGCTTCACGAGACAACTCAACAGCATCCCGTACCACAGCCGCAGCTGCCGGCCGGCTTTTCGCCTGTGACGGTTATACTGAGCACCTCGGCGCCCGAATCGCGAAACTGCTTCAGCTCGTCGGCGTTCAGGTATTGCAGGAGGATTTCATCGGGCAATTCGATGGCGCGCTCCTTTACAAGCTGCAACTGCTCGAATCCGCTGCGATAAATAATGCTGAGATACTGCGATCGCTGGAGCGCTCCGCTGACGCAGCCGGCGAGCATCTCGGCAGCCGTCTGAATCTTTTCGGGAAGAGTTCCGTGCAGCACAACGTCCGATATGACGAAGCGGCCGCCGGGCTTGAGCACGCGAAAGATCTCTGAGAAGGCCTTCTCTTTATCGGGCACAAGATTGAGCACGCAGTTCGAGGTAACGACGTCGACGCGAGCCGGACCGACGGGCAGTTTTTCGATGTCGCCGTGCCGGAACTCTACGTTCGCATAACCCATCCGCTCTGCGTTCGCGCGGGCCTTCTCGATCATCGCCTCCGTGAAGTCGACGCCGATCACATGCCCCTCTTCACCGACGGCGGCCCGGGCCACAAAGGCGTCGTTCCCGGCGCCTGAGCCGAGATCAAGCACCGTTTCGCCTTTGCGCAATCGCAGACTCGAAAGAGGAAGGCCGCAACCGAGGCCAAGATCGGCCTCGGGAACATAGCCTTCCGTCGCCGTATAATCCTCGCTGAAAACTGTATAGTCACCGCAGCCGCCGACGCCACAGCAGGACGTTGCGTTCTCGTCTTTGCTCTGCGTCGCTATGACGGTGTATTTCTCGCGTATCATCGATTTCAGGTCTTCTGCTGTTGACATAATCTATTCCTCTTTTCGTTTTAGAAAACTTCAGGCAGGGACGTTAACATGTGGCGCATGATTTCTTCCCGTTCTGCGCACTATCAAAAAAGGCCGGCCCTCGGCTTGCCACATCTTCCAGCTCGCAGCAGAGCACCTTTCCCGTATCGAGCAGATCGGTGGTATACGGCTGCCCCGTCGTTAATCTGCGCGCGCAGGCAAGCACGGCCTTCGCCGAAGGATTCCAGCTCTGCCGTGCAATGGCATAATAGACCCAGCGCCCCCGCCTGTCGTCGGTAACAAGACCGGCCTGCTTCAATATCTGCAGATGCTTGGAAAGCGACGTATACGAGATGCGCAACACGGCTGAAAACTGACAGACACAGAGCTCCTTTTGATGAAAGAGCATATGCAGAATGCGCAATCGCACGGGATCGGCCACGGCCTTCAGGGATTGAACTTCGGGATCGGCAAGCACATCCTCAGATTAAGTGCTACAGAGGGAGCCGTCAACTCATTTTCCTATTACGGAAAATAAGAAAATGGATACGGGACGCCTGTCTCGCATTTTTGCAGTATTTGCAAGTGGTCGGAACGGCAGAGAACCTTCTGCATGCTTTCGCGTAGAAATAAGCAATCCGATAGGAAAAAGCATTTACAGGGCCGGATTGTACTATGAGTCTTCGCGAAGGGGGAACTATGTGGGTTCAGAATCACGCGAAGATCGATCAGCTTTTACGAGGAAGATTGCCAGAGATTCTCATTCTCGATAAGGCCTATACGCGAACCTATTCGCAGGACGATTCGTTTGTCGCGAACATCCGCCGTACGCTGCCGCGCGAGATTCCGGCCGACGTTTTCGAGCATGCCATCGCCGCTTCGATTCCAGGCGAGCATTTCGAATTTCTCTGCAATTATTACGGCAGGATCGAAGGGGGCGAGGCATATATGCTGCGCAGCATACCGCGATACATCAGCGCGGAGCTAATGGCGCAGCATACCGGCGACGGCGCATTCGCTGAATCAGACAGACAGTTCCTTTTCAGGTTCTATACGTTCGACGAGCACCAGGGCAGATATGCTCTTACCGGCTATATGACCGAAGCGGACGAGATACGCGTCCTCAAGCTGTTCAACATGAAAAGCCTGCACATCAGCAACGTTGAGAAAGCTACGGTCTCACAGATTCTCTCACAGGTGGCGGAAGTACCGAGGAAGGATATTTTCTTCGCGAATATGCATGTGCCGCGCAACCATAAATTCTTTTCGCCTCCGAACCTGAAGCATATCTCGGGCATGCAGATCACAGAGGCCGCCAGGCAGTTTGCCATAGCATGTCACCATATCTACGGCGGCGTTCCGCTAACGGATGTCACGTTCCTGCTTGAATCGCTTGCAAGCGAATTCTACCAGTACGCGAAAGTCAACCTTCCTGTAAAAATGCGTGCAATTCTGAAAGAGGTTAAGCTCGACAAACAGAATGCCTGGAGGAACACTGAATTCGAGATCACGGCCTATCAACAGAATATGGAAATCAGCAAGGTTACCACGCGAGCGACGATACTTCCTCTGAAAATCTACAGAAAGCTAAAGTCCGGCCAGGAAGAGGTCTACGAAATCGACCCCAGGTTTCATCCGAACGATAGAGTCCGGATCAGTATCAGCATACGCTACACGGACGGCGATGAGCCGAGGAAATGGGACTGCCAGATCGTGAATTTTTCAAAAGGCGGTTTCCAGACCCGCTCTGACGGCAAGGAGCCTCCACTGCTGTTGTTGCAGAATCCGCGTCTTGAATTCTTCATGCATTTCGATCAGGCGGGTTTCGTGTACGGGCGATGTAAGAATGTCTGGACAAGAATGGATGAGGACGATGTCTGCTGGGCCGGCTTCGCCATTACCGAGATGTCAGGCATCGACCGCGAAACCCTGTCAGATGCCATCGTTCGCTTCGGACGCCTCGTCGAAGGACGGGAGATTCAGTGATGCCGCCCGACCGCATTCGCTATGTGTTTCTTCATCTTGATGGAGTAGTACTCCAGAGTATTCTCGTCCCGATCATAAAATCGGTGGTAACCAAGCTGGGCGGCGAGTACTGCGCAGACATTGAGAGTAACGTTCTTTCGCATTCTCAGAGAGATGCAGCGTCATTTTTGATTCGAAAGCTGCGTCTTTCGCTCTCTGAATCCGAGGTGATAGAGCTTTATAACGAAACCAGAAAGGCCTACCTTCTTGCCAACAGAGTTCGTCCGAATGCCGGATTGAAGAGTTTTCTGACAATGCTGAAAGCGAACGGGTATCGCGTCGTCGCCTATGGCGGAGCCGACCGCGATTATTTCCTGGAGCATGCGGGAACATTTCGCGAGTTCTTTGATGATGAGGGTTATATACAGACACGCGACATCCGTCCAGGAGTAAAGGAAATCATAAAGAACATCTACAGTCTTGATTTCAACGAGGCCTTATTTATAGACGATACCATCGCCGTCGCCCTCGCTGCGAAGCAGTACGAAGTGCCCTTTATAGGAATGACAACCGAACATGCATTCAGTTATCAGCGTCACGAAATGGAAAGATTGAACGTAAAATACGTTGTGCATTCGCTGCAAGATGTTGATCTGTCTTTTTTGAACAGGCTACAGCAGGAAGCGCTCTGCCACAGCGTATGGAAGTAGGCCCGGCAGGCGACGATAGCTCAGGAGAGCAGTATGGACTTCACGGGAAAGACAGTTCTCATAACGGGGGCGACTTCTGGCCTCGGTCGAGCAATGGCGCTGACCTTCGCGAAGCGAGGGGCGCAGGTCGCCATATGCGGACGCCGCGCAGATGAAGGGGCGAAGACCGTCGCCATGATCGAACAGTCCGGTGGAAGATGTTTTTTTCTCCCGTGTGATGTGAGCAAGGTCGACGACGTCTCCCATTTTATTCAACGCACCGTCGCCGAATTCGGCAGGCTGGATTGTGCCGTCAACAATGCCGGCGTATCGGGCGATCTGCGACCCGTAGCTGAAACAACCGATGAGGTCTGGAATCAAGTCGTCAATATCAATCTCACCGGCACCTTCCTCTGTATGCGAAGCGAGATTCAGGCGATGATGAAAACGGGCGGCGGAGCGATCGTTAACGTATCGTCCGCCCTCGGGCTCAGAGGCAAAGAAAATGTGGCGCCTTATTCCGCTACGAAGCATGCCATTCTCGGCCTCACGAAAAGCGCCGCTTTTGAATACGGAAGGTACGGGATTCGAATCAACGCTCTCTGCCCCGGCGGAATCCAGACCGACATGGATGATTTGTTTTACGCGAACGCGCCTGATCCCGAAAAATTGCGTGCCGAACGAATGAAGTCCTATGCACTGGGCCGCATGGCCCGCGTCGATGAAGTCGCTTCCACTGCCGCCTGGCTCTGTAGCGACGAGGCGAGTTTTGTTACGGGGGCGGCGATTTCAGTCGACGGAGGCAAGACTGCAAGATGAGTTTGTGTCGATGTGAGGTCATATTGCAAGGGTGCGGGCCAAACCTGCCATGATGGAACTGTCGGGCTATGAAATTGAATCCGAGCTTCACTCGGGCGAGATGGCGGTCGTCTATCGCGCGAAAGCAGGCCCGACGAATGTAATCGTCAAAGTTCTGCGCAACGAGCATCCCGATCCGGCGGAATTCTCGGCGTTCCGGCATGAATACGATATCTTGCAGAGATTGCAGGCGGACGGGATCGTTCGCGCCCTCGCATTCGGTCGCCTTGGCGGTTCTCCGGCGATCGTCTTCGAAGATACAGGCGCCGTACCGCTGCATCTGGCCTGTTCAGGAGGTCTTCCCTTCTCTGAAGCGATCGACGTCATGATCAGCGCCACGGAAGCGCTCGGCGAGGTTCATCAGGCAGGCATAGTTCATCGCGACATCAAGCCGCAGAATATCGTGATCAATCGCGAAACCGGTAAGCTCCAGATTATCGACTTCGGAAGCGCCAGCGAGCTGGCCAGGTTAACATCGGCCGTCTCTCTGAATCGCTCGATTGATGGAACCCTTGCCTACGTATCGCCCGAGCAGACGGGACGCATGAACCGAACGGTCGACTATCGAACGGATATGTATTCGCTCGGCATTACCTTCTATCAGCTGCTCACAGGCGACGTTCCCTTTCGCTATTCCGATCCTCTTGAGCTTGTGCATGCTCATATCGCCAGAACTCCCGTATCTCCCTTTTCCCGGAATAATACGCCGGCCGCTCTTTCGAGAATCGTCATGAAACTTCTCGAGAAGAATCCCGAGGATCGCTACCAGAGCACGCAGGGACTGTTGCACGATCTTCAAACCTGTCGAAATTGCCTGCTTCAAAGCGGCCTTGATCATTTGAGAGACCTCGACCTGCGGCCCGGTAAGTACGATCTATCCAGCCGGTTTCAGATTCCCGAAAAACTCTACGGTCGCTCACGCGAAATCGAGCAGATCATACAGACGTTCAAAGACATCCGAAGCGGCCGCACGGAGTTGTTGCTTATCTCAGGACATTCAGGCATCGGAAAATCCGCTCTGATCAACGAGGTTCGCAAACCTATCACCGAATACAGAGGATACTTCGCTACCGGTAAATATGATGCCTTCAAGCGCAACGTTCCTTATCGGGCGATCACGCAGAGCTTGCAGCATCTGATCCGGCAGATCCTGACGGAGCCCGAGAAGGCGATCTCTGCCTGGAAAGAGAAGATACAGCATGCAGTCGGGACTAACGGCAGGGTCGTCATCGAGGTGATTCCGGAACTGCAGACTCTGATAGGCGAACAGCCCGAAATCGCCTCCCTTGGAGCGGAAGAAGCGCAGAACCGCTTCAGCAGAGTCTTTCAGAATCTCATTCAGGCCCTTGCAACGAAAGAACATCCGCTCGCCCTCTTCCTGGATGATATGCAATGGGCGGATTCTTCAAGCCTGCACCTTATCAAGACCGTCCTTTTGAATCCCCAAATTCAGCATCTGTGCATGATATTGTCGTTTCGCGACAACGAAGTTCCGCCGTCGTCACCGTTCGCGCGCATGATCGACGAATTGAAAATCGCCGAACGGCATCCGCGAGAACTCCTGCTTCAACCTCTGACGATCGCCGACGTCAGGGAAATGGTGCGAGATACTCTTTCCTGCGACGACAGGCTGGCTAACGATGTGGCCCTGACGCTGCATGAAAAAACGAACGGAAATCCTTTTTTCGTTCTGGAGGTATTTCGCAGCTATTACGAAAAAGACCTCATACGCCATACAGAGGCAGGTTGGCAGGTCGACATGTCGGGCATTCAGGACGTCAGAATGGCCGACAACGTCATCGAGTTCATGGTCGATCGCGTCAGAGAGCTGCCAGAAAAGAGCCAGGAAGTCCTGAAACTGGCGGCATGCGTCGGTAACTGGTTCAGGCAGGACGTCTTCGCCGATATACTGAAAGAAGCGGATCACGGTACGGTCCGGCGTGAACTGATCCATCTGGCAAACGAAGGCTTCTTACGGCTCGGCACGCATGACGCGACGTTCATGCACGACAGGATTCGCGAAGCGGCATATGCCATGACCTCCGATTCGGAACGAGCGGCCAATCATTATCGCATTTCTAACGCCTATCTGTCGATGCTCGATCGATTCAATCTCGAAGACAACGTTTTTACGATCGTTAACCAGATGAATCAGGGAGCCGTTCATATCACGACGGAAGAAGAAATCACCACGCTGCGGCAGCTTAACACAATGGCCGGGAACAAATCCCTCGCCTCGAACGCCTATGAAGCCGCATGTGGATTCTTCAGGCAGGCAATCCAGACTCTGCCGGATCGCGCATGGCAGAACGAATATGAGCTGACGCTGGATCTGCATACGCTGCTGGCAAGGGCCGAGTACCTCGACAAAGACTACGAAGCGGCCGAGAGAACCTTCGATCTCATTCTGAAAAATGCCCGGCGCACACATGATCGAATCCCCGTATACGAGCTGCGTTCGGCGATGTACGTCAGCCAGAATCGGATGCGCGAAGCCCTTCAGCTTTTGAAAGAAGCTCTGAAAACGCTATCTGTGCACCTGCCTGCAAATCCCAATCGACTTTCCGTAATAAGCGAACTGCTCAAGTTCAAGATGCGGCTCGGGAAGAAGCCCGTGCAGGGCCTGGTCGACCTGCCGATCATGCAGGACGAGAATTCTCTTGCCATCATGCGGTTGCTTGTCGCAGCCGTGGCTCCGGCCTTCCTGACGCAGCCTTCTCTATTTCCCGTGATCGTTCTCAAGATGCTGAACGTCTCTCTAAAAAAAGGCAACTCGCCGCTCAGTCCTTTCGCCTACGTTTCTTTCGGCATCATTCAGGGATCGGTGCTCGGCGACTTCGATTCCGGCTACGCGTTCGGCAGGCTCTCCCTCGAACTGGTTTCGCGATTCGGCAACGCCGCGAAATCGATCGAATGCAGAACCGTGTTTATGTTCCAGACGATGATCAACCACTGGAAGTTTCACGCCAGAGAAGGAAAGAGCTTCTACAAGCAGGCCTTCAACGCCGGTCTTGAGTCCGGTGATCTACAGTTTTCCTCTTACTCGCTGAATAACGTTTTCTTTCAGGGCCTGCTGATGCGGGAGAACCTAAGCGACCTCGCAGAACGATTCTCAGTCGAACATCCGGTTATTGCCTCTTTGCAGCAGTATAACGCCTATCAGCTCTTTCAGTTGAACGAACAATCCGTCCTTAACCTGAAAGGAGAAGCCGACGACCTTCTTAAACTCACGGGAAAATACTTCGATGAAACGAAGGTGCTGTCTGAATGGCTTGCAGCAAAGAACGCAAACGCTCTCTTTGATTTCTACGTAGCGAAAAGCAGGCTGGAATACCTTTTCGGCGACAGCCAGAAGGCTTATGAATATGCTCTCCTGGCCGAACCGATGGAAGACGCTATGTCGGGCATGATGTTCGTTCCCGAGCAGCTCTTCTTCCTTTCCCTGGCGGCGGCGGCAATCTATCCAGAAGCGCAGAAGAAGCTGCGCAAGCAGATACGGCAGCGCCTCGAGAAGAACGCGAAGCGATTCGAAAAGTGGTCGTATCACTGCGAGGCGAACTACGGTCATAAATACTTAATAGTGAAGGGTCTGCTCAGCCAGATCCAGGGCGATACTTCCGGCGCTATGACCAGCTACCGAAAGGCGGCCGTACTTGCCGCAAGAAGCGCCTATCTGCTCGAAGAGGCCATCGCTCATGAACTGTCCGCAGCCATATGGGAAGAAAGCGCAGACGATCTGTATTCGAAGCAGCATTTGATTCGAGCCTTGCAGGCCTACCGCAGCTGGGGATGTTCGCCTAAAGTGCAAGCTCTTGAAGCGCGTCTACCGGAAGCTATGCGCCGGCAGTTTTCCGCGTTAACAGGCGGCAAAAGCACGACATCCGACAGGGCGAAGTCTCCGCTCGGAAGCCAGAATGGAGGCAGATACTTCGACATTCTCTCAGTATTGAAGGCCTCGCAGGCCATTTCAGGAGAGATACAGCTCGGCAAGCTGCTTGAAACGATGATGTCCATTCTTCTCGAAAGCGCCGGAGCCGAGAAAGGATCTTTCATCCTGTTGCAAAAAGGGCAATGGTACATTGAGGCCGAAAGCAACGCCAATACTCAGAGCATCGAGGTGCTTCAGGGAAAACCGCTTGGCGCTACGCCCGGAATCGGCGTTAACATCGTGAACTACGTGATTCGCACAAAGAGCGTCGTGCTGCTCGACGATGCGACCCGCGAGGGTATGTTCGTCAACGATTCCTACGTGAAAGCGACCTCTCCAAAGTCTTTGCTCTGCTATCCCATTCTGCATAAAGGCGAGGTGATCGCCGTCGTCTATCTTGAAAACAATCTGACTACGGAGGCGTTCACGCCCGATCGCATGGAGGTTCTGAGAGTGCTTTCGGCGCAGATCGCCATCAGTATCGAAAACTCTCTGCTTTATGCGACTCTACAGGAAAACGTCCAGGAGATCGCATTCCAGGCTCTGCACGATGAGTTAACGGGCCTCGGGAATCGTCGCTCTTTTGAAGAAAAGCTGGCCCTGTCCTTCGACGAAGGCAGGGCAGATACGGCTCGCCATGTCCTCTTTTATATGGATCTTGACGAGTTCAAGGTGGTTAACGACACATGCGGACATGCGGCCGGCGACGAACTGCTGCGACAGGTGGGCATTCTTTTCAGACAGTGCCTGACGCGAGACGACGTTCTGTGCCGCCTTGGTGGAGATGAATTCGGTGCCATCTTGAAAAACAGAGATATTCCTCAGGCCGTAGCTGTGGCCGATACGATGCAGAGAGCTCTTTCAGAATTTCGCTTCCAGTGGAATAACCGTCAGTTCAGCGTCGCCGTCTGCGTCGGAATCGTAGCTATCGACGGTCGCAGTGAAAGCCCGGGAGCTATCTTGCAGGCCGCCGATACGGCCTGTTACGTGGCCAAAGAGGCAGGACGCAACAGAATACATATTCACTCGTACGGCGATCCCGCTCTCGCACAACGATACGGGGAAATGGAGTGGGTTAGCCGGATCGAGTATGCATTGCAGAAAAACACATTCGTTCTGCACGGACAGCTCATTCGAGCGCTTCAGGAAGAAACAAACGGCGAACGAAGATGCGAGATTCTTCTGCGAATGCTGGACCAGGATGGAAAGATCATCAGGCCTCAGGACTTCATGCCCGCCGTCGAGCGTTATCACCTGGCCACGCGGGTCGACCGCTGGGTTATCGAACACGCTCTGCAATGGCTTGCGACGCTGAAAGATCATCCCGTCGAATGCTCTATCAATATCTCCGGCCGTTCGCTGGGCGACCCTGGATTCCTCAGTGACGTTATCAGAATCCTTGACTCGACCGATATCAGATCCAATCGTCTCTGTTTCGAGATCACCGAAACGGCGGCCATTGGCAATATGCTGGCTGCAGGCGAATTCTTCACTGCAATGAAAGACAGAGGATGCCTTTTCGCTCTTGACGATTTCGGCAGCGGACTCGCTTCATTCGGTTACCTCAGAAATCTTCCCGTGGATTATCTGAAGATCGACGGGCAGTTCGTCAGGGCTATGACTGCCGACCCGTTAAACCTGGCCATTGTAAAGTCGGTTCACGAAATCGCTTGCATTCTCGGAAAGCAAACCATCGCCGAATACGTCGAGGACTCCGCGGCGCTGTCCGCTCTCACCGAGCTGGGAATCCATTTCGCCCAGGGCTATGCTCTCGGGCATCCCGTTCCACTTGAGGGCCTGTTTCATCAAGCAAGAGATTGAGAACGCAAAAGACCGAGTGTCGACCGATATCAGGCCTTTAAGGGTCCGGTTCCCGAGAAAACAAAAACGAAACATGCTCCACCGCCGGGAGCATCCGCTACATGGATGCTTCCGGAATGGATACGGGCGACATGCCTTGCTATCGAGAGACCGAGGCCGGTTCCGCCTTCCTTTCGCGAACGATCCGTATCGACTCTGAAAAAACGTTCGAAGATTTTCTCTCTGTAGGCTTCAGGAATACCGGGCCCCTGATCACATACGCTCAGCTCAATGCGTCCGCGAGCGTTGCGGCTGACAGAAATCGTAATGCTTGATTCCTCAGGCGAATAACGCGAGGCGTTACTCACAAGGTTGACAAGCAGATGCTCGAGAAGAAGGCGATCCGCAAACACATCGCGAACGTCTGTCGCATTTATATTCAGCCGCTGCCTCTTCTGGTTCAGACTTCCTTCAACGAGCAGTTTCAGATCGTCGAGAAAGGCAGGCATATCGATCGCCTCGGGCGAAAACGGGTAGGCTCGCGATTCCAGAGAAGAGATAACGACCATGTCATGGATCAGACGGTCCATCCTCTCGGCGTTTCGCACAATGCCCTCCAGGAATCTGTGCGGTGTTTCTTCCGTAATGCGAGGCAGAAGCGTCTCAGCATAACCGCGGATGCTCGTAATCGGCGTTTTCAACTCATGCGATGCATTCTGTAAGAAATCCTCTCGCATGCGACGTGTATTGTATTCTTCGGTCATATCCTGGACAAGAATCAGAAACATCGACGGCTCACGACCGACCTGAACAGGGCGATGTCGCAAACGAAAATACCGATCGCCGGCACGAAACTCAAGATCGCCGTCGTCGATGAACACGGCATCGGCGATCTTTGCTTCGCCAGATTGCAGCGAGCCGTTCATCAGACGCCCGATATACTCGAGCAGAACGGGATTGCGAATTCGCGCATAATAACGCTGCGACGGCGATTTCAGATCAAGCAGACGCTCGTCGATACGGTCGTTTACGAAAACGATATCGCCTGCGCTGTCGATGCACATCACGCCTTCCCGAAGCCCGTTCAGCAGCGATCGGAGAAGCTCCCTTTCAAGATCAAGGTCGGCGAGCTGATCGCGCATACGACTCAGATAGATCTTCGTCTGCTTCTGAATCTCGTTGATCTCGTAAAATCCCGATCGAGCAAAATCCGCCTCCCGGCTTGCTTCAGGAGCGTCTTTCAGGAGCCTGATGACGTTCTGCAGAGGTCTGATGATAAGCACTGTCGTGCGATAGGTTAACAGAAAAGAAAGAACGGCGAAAGCGACGGCCGTGCCTCCGAAAAGAAGCATGAAATCTTCAACCTGAACCGGACCATCCTTGACATAACGAAGATAGAAAAGCGCCGAAAGCAGGAAAAAGACCGCCGTGGGAATGAGCAGAATCCGTCCGAATACGCTTTTCATCGATTACGCCTGACCGGCCGGCCCATCTGCGCGAAAGCGATAGCCGATGCCGCGCACCGTTTCCAGTCGCTCACGCTCCTCGCCCAGTTTTTCACGCAGTCGCTTGATATTTACGTCGACCGTACGATCCGATACATAAACGTCCCGGCCCCAGACGCGATCAAGCAGGCGATCGCGTGTGAAGGCGATGTCGGGATTCTCCATAAAGAGCTTTAGCAGTTTGTATTCGATAAGAGTCAGATCGACGGGCTTCCCCTCAAGGGTTACCCGGTGAGCCGCTCTATTCATGTGCAGATGACCGAGAGAAAGCGATCCTTCGAGAGATTCGGTGGCCGTGGAATGGCGACGCAGCACGACTCGCAGACGGGCGATCAGTTCTCTCGGCGAGAAGGGCTTGCGAATGTAGTCATCGGCTCCCAGCTCCAGGCCGAGCACGGCGTCGGTTTCGCCCGCTCGCGCCGTCACCATAACGATAGGCACGCTGTATTTGCTCTTGATCTTCTTGCATAGATCCATGCCGTTCATTCCCGGTATCATCAGATCCAGCACGATGGCGTCGGGAAGCGAACGCTCGACCTTATTCCAGGCGTCGAGACCGTTATCAGAGGTGCTTACGATAAAGCCCTCCTCTTCAAGGTTAAAGCGAATAATATTGAGGATGTCCTCCTCGTCGTCGACGACAAGGATTCGAATGCCGGACGGGGCGGCCGTTTCCGTCTTTTCAGGATTGATCATACCTTTCTGCACCATTGCAGGCAAGCTACAAGCAAATTATGACGGAACGATGACGGATCTGTAACATGGCCGCAATTGTGACGGACATATGAATTTCGGGAAGCGTTACTGTTTTTGACTGGGAATTAGCGGGTGAAGGGATTCGAACCCTCGCCAGAAGCTTGGAAGGCTGCTGTGCTACCATTACACCACACCCGCGGTGCGATACGAATCGTATCTGCGATCAGATCGCCAGAGAAGCGCCACCGGTCAATCTATTTTTAGGCCAACCGCTGCAGGCCTCCGGGGCTTCGAAGAAAGGCAGAGGTCAGGGGAACGGGCATGGCCATCGCCGATTCAGGCGACATACCGGTAAGCGTCGCAAGGGAGCGGATGACTCCGCCATGCGTGAAAATGACAACAGGACCGGCGGGGATCTCATCCAGGAAAAGCTGTAGGCGTTTCTGTAGATCGTGCAGACTCTCGCCGCCGGGCGGCCTGCGATTCAAATAATCGCCGGCCCAGTTATCCAGCTGTTCTCGCGGAACTTCGTCCCAGCGCTGCCCCTCCCAATCGCCGAACGAAAGCTCTTTCAGGCGATCATCGCTGTGAGCGTGACGAAAACCGAGCCTTCGGGCGAGCTGCGAACAGCGCTGGAGCGGACTGCAATACGACGCTGCCTCTTGAAAGTGCGCCCCGAAATGCCCGGCTATAACAGACTCAAGATGCCGACATTCTTCGGGCAACAAAAGCGGAGCCGGATCAATCTGACCGCAGACCCGCCCCGATTCAAGCTCCGTCGCTCCATGCCTGACCCAGATCTGATTCATGGGATATGTAGAATGGCCGCAAGTCCGACATACAGGGCCGCCTCCGTTGCCTGCTCCGTCATGCCGAGCGCATCGCCCGTATAACCACCGATACGACGCAAGAACATACGACCAAGAAAGAGACGCATAAGAAACGGAAGTGCAAGGGCGACCATCGCATGCCATCCCAGAGCAAAGCCCATACCGGCAATGACGCCGGCCGTGCAGAGCGTTGCGAAGGAAAACTGACTCCATGTCATACCGATGGCGACGGGCTTGGCCCTTGCGCCCGAATCGTCTCTCACGTACGATTGTGTTATGAGAAAAGAGATCGCCGCGAACCGGCCGATTGTATGCCCGGCAATCAGGGCCACGCCGACGATGCGAACCGTATCGGGGTAATAATTCGATGCAAGCGAAGTCAGGGCGGCATATTTAAGCAATAGCAGCAGAAACAGACCTAACGCACCGAACGAACCGATACGGGAATCTTTCATGATACGCAGAACGTCTTCTTTCGTGTATCCTCCGCCGAAGGCGTCGCAGGAGTCGGCGAAACCGTCCTCATGAAAGCCGCCGGTCAGATACGCGGTAACGGCCATGGCAAGCACGACCGAAATAGAAACGGGCAGAAACAGATGAGCGAGAGCGAAGACACCGGCGGCGACGGATCCGACTAACGTTCCGACGAAAGGCGACCATTTCGCCGATCGATCAAGATAGTCCGGATGTCCGCCGCCTGGAACGGGAAAGCGCGTGAGAAAGCCGACGGCCGTATAAAAAGAGATCCACTGATCGCGAAGAAAAGGCATACTCGTCTCGTATTAGTCCGTCTTTTCGCTCACGTTCGCCGTTGAAAAATCCGCCATCTCACGCAGGAAATTGACGGCGGCCAGAACGATCGGATACGCAAGCGCCGCTCCCGTTCCCTCGCCCAGTCGCAGGCCGAGATCAAGAAGCGGAGAGGCACCCAGCAGATCAAGCATCGCCGCATGGCCCTTCTCGTCAGATTTATGCGCAAAGACCATCGCCTGTGTAGCACGGGGCTGCATGCGCACCGCAAGCAGAGCGGCCGCTGTCGCGATAAAGCCGTCAACAAGAATCAGGATGCGACGCTCAGCCGCTTCCAGATAAGCGCCTGTCATCATAGCAATCTCGAAGCCACCGACGCTCCTGAGAATGCTCTTCGCATCAGCTACCCGCAGCGCATGCTTCTCAACCGCTTGCTGCACGATGTCGAGCTTTCTCTGTAGCATCTCATCGTCCACGCCCGTTCCACGTCCGACACAGACCTCGGCCGGCAACGACGATAGAGCATGCAATACTGCCGCTGCCGAAGTCGTATTGCCGATGCCCATCTCGCCGCAGATCAAAAGATTGGTGCCCTCTCGTTCGCTCCAATCGGCGACAATCCGGCGACCCTGTGCGATCGCCTCGTCGCATTGAGCAACGGTCATCGCTGAGCCTGTCAAGAAGTTAGCCGTTCCGGACGCGATCTTGCTCTGTATCAACTTTTCGTGCGCTTCAAAATCGCCCTTCACTCCGGCGTCGACGACGCGAAAATGCAGGCCGCTCTGCCGGGCAAAGACGTTGATGGCCGCTCCGCCAGAGAGAAAATTCAGCACCATCTGATACGTGACCTCGGCCGGGAAGGCGCTGACTCCTTCCTCCGTGATACCGTGATCGCCGGCAAAGACGAGACAGAGCGGCGATCGTATCTCGGGCTCCGTCGTCTTCTGTAAGAGACCGATCTGCATGGCTAACTCTTCGAGACGACCGAGAGAACCGGGTGGCTTCGTCTTGCCGTCGATCTTCGCCTGTAGCCTTTCGCGCAGATCGGTTGATGGAATCGTCTGCCGAGACATTGCGCTATCTATCTGCAACATTACGCGCCACCACTCCGTCGATATCGGCCGTTTGATCAAAGGAATCTCCAGGTAATGGGAAAGACGCCGGTGATCGTGAATTTGCCGTGGTCAATCGAATATACACAAAGCCGTCGGTTTGAATATCGCTCACGGTACCCGCATCGCATGAGCCGCTCGCCACAAGATCAGCAAGATCAAAATGATCTCCACCGGCCTTCGCTACGTCGAAAACGTCAGCAGCCGTTCCTGTCCACGTAGATTGATTGAAGAGAACCGGTTCAAGCCCCGCCACATCATCATACTTCGTCACATCATAGATATCGAGTGAAAACTGAGCGACACTGGGATCCGTTTCGCCCGTATAGGCCGGATTCCAGCCACACCAAGCCGTTCCATTTTCAGATACCTCGACGATAACGGCTTCGATAAAGCGACCGCCGCTTGTTCGGTTAAACGGATTCTCGAATACGACAAAGTCCGCTTCCACCCCGCTCAGCACGCGGCGACCGGCCCATTCGAGAACGATGCACTTCTCGTTTGCCTCGCACATCGTCGAAGCAGGCGAGGATTTCAATGAGTAGACGTCCCCTGATCCTCTATTGAGTCCGTTACCGTACACTCCGTTCACAGCACAAAGCGAATTCCCGAACGTGCCGCCCGTCTCACCGGGCGCCTCCGTTACGAAGTCGGCAAGATAAGCGCCTGTGTCAAAGGGCCAGGCATCGGCGGGACATGAGGTCCCGTCTCCAGACGCAAGAGCAGACGGAGGCAGGAAGGCGTCTCCGCCTCCGCCTGCCGGACAGGCCGACAGGACGGAAACGAAAAGTAACATAAGAGGACGGCATCTATATAAGATACTTCTCATAATTCGGCTAACTCATTGCGGCGTCATTGTCGACCATGCGAAGCCGTTGCAACCACTTGCGAGATCCGTTGCATCCACAGCAGCCGGATCAGACCTGGCTTCATCAAGAGTCGGTTTATTGTACACAATCTGACAGAAATAAACCGTGCCTCCGCTTTTCGTCCAGACATTCCTGTTGTGGCAGACGCCGGCATCGAAGCACTCGCATGCTCCTGAATTTGTACACCATGAGGGCACACCCGTACGAACGTATGCAGTGCGGGTAGCGTTCGAAAAATCGAGAACGGTTCCACTACCGCCCCAGTTCCAGTAACCCGACACTTCACCTGTTACCGTCTTCGATGCCTGAATGTTGTGAGTTCCAAATCCGTCATGCCAGTTTCCGTTGATCTCCATCTGCTCGGGCAAAGCAAGCAGGGTCAGGATATCTTTTTCTGTATCATCCTTTTCCTGTTGAAAAGGACATGCAACCATAAGGGGAAGGGCCATCAGCGGAAGCAGGGCCCGGAAAACGTTTCGTCTCATAGACTTCTCCTGTGAATTTGAAATCCGGGGACAGATTCAAATTGTACACCGGCCCCCGGGTGCTCTCCGGGGGCCCCCTGCCTGTGCAGGATGCGACGACCGTTCACGGGCGTGCCATCGCGGGGAAGATCTGACTGAGGATGCAAGCATCCAACACAGTTACGCCGTTAGCGGGGGAATCACACCCCCTTCCTCCCTGGAGAAGAACATGACCAGATCGCGATCCCTTTTCACGACGGCAACGATTTTAAAAAAGTGTGGACAGTGACCTTTCTCCCGGGCATCCATGAAGACTGCCTATGCCCATGAACACCCAGCTGCTTGACGTGCTCTTTCAGACAGCCGGTGATGCCTTTTTTATCGCCGAGGCGAATACGGGGCGCATCATCGAAGCGAATCGTCGGGCCGAAGAACTTACGGGGTACGATCGCTCCGAGCTGATCGAGATGCATCAATCGCAATTGCATCCGCATCAGATGGTCGACCAGTATCGTGCGATCTTCGCGAAACATGCGCGCGGCGATCTGATGCTTGCAGCAAGCGTTCAGATCGTCAGGAAGGACGGCGCCGTCGTTCCCGTCGAGATACAGGGTAGCGCATTCGAGTTCGAAGGCCGCAGGCTCGTCTTTGGCATCTTTCGCGACGTTTCAGATCGTGATCTCCTACATCGACGGCTCGAACAGAGCGAACGACGCAATCGAACCATCGCCGAATTTGCTCCCATCAGCATCGTCGTACATTGCAACGGCAGAGTGGTCTTCAGCAACGAGCGAGCCATGCGAGATCTTGGAGCAAGGACCGTCAGCGATCTGCTCGGTCTCAATGTTCTGGATTTTGTTCATCCCGAAGATCTTCAGCGAGTGAACGAACGTATTCGCAAAATGATGATCGAAAAGGGATCCGTTCCCATGCTTGAAGAGCGTCTCAGGCGATTGAACGGAGAGTACTTTAACGCCGAGGTACATGCAACGGCCATCGAATGGGACGGCATGCCTTCCGTGATGGTGGCCTTTCAGGATATCGACGATCGCGCCCGTCGACGCAACTACCGCGAGGCAATGTTGCAACTACTACAAAAGGCCTTCCGGCACGTCGACACCGAGGCGACGCTACGAGAACTTGTCAGAGTGCATGCAGAAAGGACAAACGCCTTTGCGTCTCTTCTGACGATCAAACAGGATGACGGACTGATCGTCCGGGCCGATCATAACGCTCCCGATGAACTCATTCGCCTAACCGAAGAAGCCGGCGTCGACCGAAACGCCTCACCTTCAGCCTTTGCTCTCGTCAACGAAACGTCGATTTTCGTTGATTGCATAGAAAAGCTTCCCATAGATGAACGCTTTCGCAAGCATCTTTCCGAGTTATCCATCACATCGTGCTGGAGCTACCCGGTCCGCGATCGTGACGGCGGAAGCATCGGATCCCTGACCGTCTACCTCAGCGACAGTCGCATGCCCGACGACGAAGAGCTTGAGGCGCTCGAACAGGCGTCGTATCTGACGTCGGTCTTTATGGATCGTTCTGATCTACTCGATGAGAACTACCGCCTCTCGCAGGTGGCAAGGCAGACGCGCGAAGGCGTAATACTCACCGATAAGGATCGAAAAGTCGTCTATGTCAATCAGGCGTTTACCGATGTCACCGGATATACGCTGAAAGACGTGGCGGGCAAGAACCTGCGAACGATCATGCATGGACCGGCGACAAATATGGCCACCGCTCAGTTTATGAAGCAAAGGCTTAATGAAATAAGAGGCTTCGACTGCCGTATTTTCAACTACCGCAAGACGGGCGAAGGTTTCTGGAATGATCTGCGCATCGATCCCATGTTTGATAGAACGGGAGCCCATGTCGGATTCATCGGCCTTCAGACCGACGTCACTGAAGAGATGGAAGCGCGGGCGCGACTGGAGAAAACGCTCGAAGAAGCCGACGAGGCGTCAAAAGCCAGATCAGAATTCCTTTCTATTATCAGCCATGAAATACGCACGCCTCTTAACTCAATCAGCGGCATCGTGCATCTGCTCTCGGATCGTAATCGCAGCGAAGATCAGACGGAAGAGCTCGACATCTTAAAGAAGTCCGCCGAACGACTGCAGATCCTTGTCAGTGATATCCTGGATTTCGGGCAGATGGATACCGGCAGGTTGAGCTTTCAGAATCAGCCGTTTTCTTTCCCCCGACTGATCGGGCAGCTCTGCGAATCGTTCGAGCCGGCATTCACGCATACGCCCGTGCAGTTTGAACACTACATTGATCCGGCCATACCCGAAGGCCTGTCCGCCGATCCGGCGCGCATCCGGCAGGTCTACTATCATCTACTTTCAAACGCCCAGAAGTTCACGGCTGCGGGCACCGTCAGGCTTGAAATAAAACTGTTGAACGATACGGGGTCACACGTCGTCATCGAATCCGTGTTAACCGATACGGGCACGGGTATGTCGCAGACTGTCATCTCGCGCATTTTCGAACCGTTTTTCAGGGCGGAATCCACCGCTACAGGACAGCCTAATGGCGCCGGCCTCGGTCTGACCATCGCAAAGCGCATACTCGAATACTACGACGGCGACATTACGGTTGAATCCCGTCCGCATGACGGATCGACCTTCCGCTTTCGTATGAAAATCGAAAAAACGAGCGAATCGGGCGGCACGCTTGTGAGCATGCCTCACCTGAAAAATGCCAGGGTGCTTATCGTCGAAGATTATGAAGCCAACATTCTGATTACGAGAAAGTTCCTCGAACTCTGGGATATTCAGGTCGATCAGGCGTATAACGGCGAAGAGGCTCTGCATAAGGTTAAGAACGGTCAGTACGATCTTATTCTCATGGATCTTCACATGCCCGTCATGGACGGATACGAGGCGACGCGACAGATTCGCACGTTTAACAATCAGATTCCGATCGTCGCTCTTACGGCCTCGGCGCAGAGCGAGGTGCAGGACAGGATCAAAGAAGTCGGCATGAACGACCTGATCGTGAAACCCTTTCATCCCGCCGAGCTGAACAAAAAGATCTCGGCCTTTTTGAAGAATCGTTAACAGGCCCTTTTCGTCGATGTGGATATAATTTCTACAATCCTTCTCCGGAGAACAGTATCCTGAATTCTTAAGCGGCGACTTCAGTAACTCCGCTTACACTATCGATGGCGCACGTCGAATACGGGCCGGCGCTGTCGTCCTTCCTTCAGGATCTCAAAATGCAGATGCGGCCCCGTTACCCGCCCGGTTTTGCCGACGCGGCCGATATCGATTCCTCGCTTCACCCTGTCTCCCTTCTTTACGAGAATCTTTGAAAGGTGTCCGTAAAGGGTGATGTAGCCGTATTCATGTCGGATCAGGACCGTGCGGCCATAACCGGATTTATCGCCGGCAAAGATCACCTCGCCCGACTCAGCCGCCTGCACGGGCGTTCCCTGAGAGGCGGCCAGATCAATCCCGCCATGAAAGGCATGTCTTCCGTGGATCGGATCCTTCCGCCATCCGAAGCCGCTGCTCTGCCGCGCTCCTATGAGCGGATGCCGAAAAACAAGGCCCTGAAAGAAATCCCGCTCTCGCGGCTCGAAGCGTCGTCCTGGAAAGAAATCAAACTGTAGAGCACTCGATCCTTTCATCACCGAAACGGCGATGCCGCCTTTCTCCTTGCCAGGATCGCGGAAAACTCCGCGAGCGTTCGGCACAAGAATAACTTCGCCCGCTCTCAGTTCATCGGGATGGGCAAGAGAGTTCAGCGAGGCAAGCGTATCGGGATCCTGCGATAGTCGTGTGACGACGTCGAAGAAGTGCTCCCCTTTTTTCAATCTGTAGGCCACAAAGCGCAGGGGGATGTCGAGGCGGCGATACTGCATGCCGCTTTTAAGATTCTCTGCAATCTCTCGCTTCAATTCTGTAGCCTGCTCTCCATGAAGCGACGACAGATCGGTGCTCGACTCAACGGCAGAAAGATCGGTCAGGGCCAATCCGAGCAAAAGCAGGGTACAGGAGCGACGCAGCATCTTCTTTTTTATTCGACAGAGTGCGCCGGTCTCTGAATCTCTTTCAGTCGTGCCGCTCTTACCTCTAACGTCTTTTCCGCCGGCCGTTCGCCTGGTTCTGGTCTTCACGCTCTTTGCCCTGCTTCAATCGCTGCGGTTTTTTACATCCTCGGACTTCTGGCTCGACGTTGCGATGCAGGGCGTCGTTGCTCCTCTGCTCTTTTATTTCGTTATCGGATGGCAGCTACGAAGCGATGCTATCTGGCCGCAGAGCCCGCTTGCAAGGATTCAGGGATTCCTGACCGGTATCGTCACAGGCGGGCTTTTCTTTCTTTTACTTTTTTTTACCATTCCAGAAAAGAGCTCCGACGTGCAGATCACAGGCCTCTCCATTCTGCGCATGGCCTTTATAGTGCCCGTCGTTGAAGAGATCTATTTCAGGCTGGTTCTGACCGGATCTCTGAAGCAAACGGGGCTCTCCCATGCCTGGGTGATTTTTTTTAGCGGCCTGTTTTTCGCCCTCTCTCATGAATATTCGGTTGCCCCCTTTCTTTTCCCTGTCGGACTGGCCGCTGGATGGCTGTTTTTGCGATTCGGGGTGATCGCCTCTTTGAGCATGCATGTCGTCTACAATCTGGCCATTCTGCTTCATGCGATTAGCTGAAGCCATCGAGGAACCGATGATTCATCGAACCATTCGCCACGTTCTTATCTGCTCCGTTTTTATTGCCACACCGCTTCTGGCTCGCGACTTTAACTCCTTTGAATCTCCACGCAAAATGGAAGAGGCGAAGAAGGACGTCGAGCGTATGCTCGATAAGATGGACCCTAACGGATTTGTGCCCATCGATGAAACGCTCGGCTATAAATACGGCTGGACCTCTCGCTGGAACTCTCCGTTCAATTACACCGTCTTTCTCGGCGACATCTCAGAGAACAAACCCACTCCGATCATCATGGTCGAAGGCAACGCCGGGGACGTTCTGACCTTCAGCCGCATCTTC